>Ga0307514_10001144_pt1 | contig 36323 bp, 42 predicted proteins | sample 16_EM_MG_FD_203088 | JGI IMG/M metagenome (GOLD analysis project Ga0307514, IMG submission 203088) | Populus trichocarpa ectomycorrhiza microbial communities from riparian zone in the Pacific Northwest, United States - 16_EM | ecosystem: Host-associated > Plants > Roots > Unclassified | place... | reverse complement strand
GGTGTTGGTGTTGGTGTTGGTGTTGGTGTTGGTGTTGGTGTTGGTGTTGGTGTTGGTGTTGGTGTTGGTGTTGGTGTTGGTGTTGGTGTTGGTGTTGGTGTTGGTGTTGGTGTTGGTGTTGGTGTCGGTGTCGAAATTGGAGACGCTTCATCATAGCTGTAATTCGAATTGGAGACAATTCTCCAAAGTTCGCTCTTGAGTCTCAGCTAGGCCAAGGAAAATCATTTACGTAGATCATGGATCCCCGTACGCGGCTTCTTGGGTAGAGGAGGGGTTGTCGTCATTCAAGGTTTAGGGTGAAGGTACACAATGTACAGCTCCTAACAAAGCTTCCTTGCCCTGACAGTAGAGGAGTCTAGAGACTTCGTGGATTCATTGCCACAATTGCTGCCGCCAGTGTTTCAGGTTGCCCAAACCCTATACCCAGCTCACTGTAGTGGACCAACTGCCATGCTCCCCGGGGGTTTCAATCTGCTGACATCTCACAAGTATCCGCAGTCCATTACCTGCCCACTTCTCAGAACCTATCGAAATACCCTACAGTATGTCGATCTGGTTGGCTGGCCACCAGTTGACCTGTTACGAAATCACTTCGAACACATCCGATGATGCCGATGTTAACCCGTACTCATCCTGATGATGCCGATGTTGACCCGAACTCATCCCGATGATGCCGATGTTGTGCTGAACTCCTCCGCAGTTGTTGATCCGAGCTCCTCCGAGGGTGTAGACCCGATATTGACCCAAACTTATCCTGCACTACTGCCACACTGCACTCTGTATTTTTCCCAAACATGCACTGTCGACATATCCTTCGGTTGGTGTAATCTCGTATACTCGTAGAACTCAACACCACTGCAATCGCAGCCATCGCAGCCATCGCAGCCATCACGCCCATCGCCCCCATCACTGCCAGTATGGCCATCACAGCCATCCCAGGCGTCTTAGCAGTTGGGTGTGAGATTTCATCGAGAGGAAGTATCGTTTGCACTGTTGAATTTTCATCCTGAGTCCATAGGGTGTCTTGATTCCGGATGCGTTTGCGAAGCTTTCTGTACCCAGCAGCCTCGCTCGTATGAAGGGTTGCATTTCGACTGTCATCTCTTGATAGTTGTCGAAATTGGTGTCCACATTGTGGTCGGACCAGGGCTCATCACCTGTTGTGAGAAACCTGTCGAGACAATTGATTGATTCAGTCTAAGTCTAAGATGACACGTAGCCTATATACTAGCTGCCAGCCCTAACCCACAGCCACGTGATGACATACTCTACAAAGACTCGGTCTAACACTTGCTGATTAGAGCACTGCGAACCTGACTGGAAACGTGTGCCCCTGCAAATAACTCCTGCATAGGAAGAAAATATGTGTGAATGCTCAAGCATTTGAGGTTACCGCATGGCATACAATTGGCGGAGCATTGAGAATCTGCAGAACTTGATGAGTGACGGCTGGGTTGCAAGGGGCCATACTGAGTTTGTTATCCATCCAGGAAATATATGAATCTCCTTATGCGGTATATCTGCCGGAAGAACACATGTATATTCATGTTTGTCTACCATATGAGGATGCTGCAGCCAACTTTGCAGTTGATATGGCAATATCGTAAGCTTAAATTTCCTTCCATGTGTTCATCTGGGCCATGGCTGTAGAACATCCTTCACAATAATGTTGCAGTCAATAGAGGAAGCAGAGATACACGTATAGAGATACAGGTGTAGAGTCAATATCGTGACTTACAAGGAATGATTCGGGGAAATCTTATCGATTCAAGCACTTGTCGATGCCAAGATTGCGAACAAATGAATCATACATACTCACTCACATTGTGATTTTGTGCCTATTATCGAGTAAGTTGTGCACTGTTAAATCACATATTCATTATGAGTCTCTCTACTAAAATATTGACTCAATGACATGTTGAGGTTGAAAGCTATATGATACGATAGTATGAATGAATAATAAGAGATTATCCCACAGCCGACAGAGGAATGATGAATGCATGCATGCAGTTCGTGGGAATTGAGGTACACTGAAGATTAATTTGTTACGACAAGATTCATCTGCTGTGGATTGCAGGGTTGTCTGAGTCTGGCAGTTTATTGTGATCTTCGAAGTTGTCTATTTTTCACTCAAGCTTTCAAGAGTCGCTCATTTCGAACTTCTGTCATAATGGAAATTGGTTCACATAATCGATCTTCTGACACAAGTTTTGGTGGCCCAAAAATACATGTATCCAGAATTGAGTTAAGTCTGCATTCAAAGTATTGAACACTTAGGCCACTTTGAGTAAGTGCAATACATGGGTGAGTGGGAGTTGCTGGCCATCTTGTAGAGTTGCTGAGCAGAATCTGTCTTTTCAGATTGTTGCTTGCAAGCTGCCACACTGTCAACAGAGCTCGATGATGTAGAAGGTATTTCAAGATTTCGAGCATAGGTAGAAATATACTACTTAGGCATTATCAAGTTAATTGAGGTTGATAATTGGCCAGGTCTATACATGCATAGTTTAGTTGTGCAGGGCTACCTTCCTCCAATGGACAGTTGATAAGGAGCTAACAGTTTAACGCATTTTAGTGGTGGCCTTCACATTCCGATCAAGCATAGATTGATATCTTAGCGAAAGGCAAGTGGGATGAGCTGCCTGCACTTAAATGTGCCGTGTCTTGAGGGATGACAATCTGTGTTCACAACGTCCGCTGATTCAAAGCTGAAGAAAACAAGATGAGCATGAAGCACACGAACATTCAAATTGCCCTGTGTAGTGGGGTGCATGCGCTTCTGAGGCTTTTTGTCACTGTTGAGGCGTGCCTGACCTGGAATGAGACATTCATACTGAGTCACAGCTTGCCAAAGTTGGCCTCATAGAAATCCAAAAATGCCATTCTGGACTGGATTGCACATCTCAGTGGTACATGAACCTCAATCATAAGCCAGGACAAACTCAACAGTAAAAGGTGCAGCTTCGCCATGCATATCCGAGCAGTTTCTCAGTCTCCAACACTCAGGTATGGCAATCTGTGGTGCACCTGAACAACTATGATATTCCTGCACAAGCTGCGACTTTGCCACGAATAAGTGAGCCCATGTCTCATTTTGTAACATAGGAACTAGATCATCGTGTAGGCTGTGTTCATTGCAGAATGGGATTCGCAATTATGCTATGACGGTTATGACAATATGTGCCCAGGACTCTCCGGTGCACCTGAACTTGCATCATATGCCACCAATAGATGAGGGATTGCCACGAATTAGCGAGCTGTGTCTCATATTCTGACACAAGTACTTAATATCACCTAGACAGTCTTCTTGCCAAATCAGATTGGCAAAAAAGCGGTGCTGGATCTGTCATAACGTGACTCATAACATATGCTGATAATTCTCTGGTGCACCTGAACTTAAATCATATGGTAGCACAAGCTGCGGCTTAGGCCGGACTCAGCCAGCCGGTGTTTCATAATCTGGCACAGCTATTCATTATCACCATAACTTACTGTATTCCCAAATTGCATTGCCAAATCTGCAGTATGCGATGTATCTAAGCGGGACTCATGACGGATGGCCAGGATTCTCCGGTGCGCTTGAAAGTGGTTAAATTGTACTTTGTTGACAATTTTGACTTCAGAATGAGTATGTAGCTACAGGTTTCTAGACTACTTCAACATTACCACTGACGAATGATTCGAAGCACTTCGCTGCATTGTTCTCAAAATTGGACTCAGGTCATTTATCCTGAGATGGGACAGCCCGGGAACTTGTTCTTTAGCTTATCAATTGACTTCATCTCTTATTAGTCATTGATAATAACAATCCAGAATGCCCATGAAATCTGATAGTAATAATCCAGAACCCCACTGAAATCCCACTCTAGCAATTTCTGATTAAAGACACCACAACTCAAACATCAGAATTTTAATTCTCTTTGAAGTGACAGAGAGACAGGATGCATCTATACAGTATAGTGTACCTTACAAATGACCTTTGAACTATTTGTATTGGTTAAGAAGATTACGTTGGTTGAATGTCTAAAGAGGAATACCTTGATAAAGTGTACTTAACAATGTCAGATGATTGCTCATCTGACTGAAAAGTGTCTCCATTCACTGTGAGCAACTTCAGCTGGTCCTCACAAGACTGCAAAATCCGGTGAATTATTGACGTCGTGATGCTTGGTTGACTCATCAAGCCGTGGAGAACTCTCTTCTGGGCCATACCAGATTGTTGATGGAGATCACTTGCGCAGTTATTATTGCCACCAGGACTGGTATTCAGTAAACATGTGTGTGTTACTCTGTTTTGCCCTGGCTGGGCATCTCGTGTAAATGGCTGCCGCTGCTCATTTAATTCCCAGAACTTCTGAGTTATTACCGCATAGTGTGCTACAATCAGATTTAAGCTGGTCCCGCCCACTTTGGGTGTCATTATGAATACAGATGGAGTACATGAATCCTGGAATCTGAGCTGCATTTCTGTCAGATCATCATTGCCCATTTCTGCATACACGTGGAATGTATCCAGATGATCCACATAATACTTGGTTAGCCACCACTTCTAATGACGTACTTGTCCCAAAAGCGGACAAAATAGCACCACTTTTTGTGAAGGAGGTGCACTGGGGAGAGCATTTTCATCTCTCTCTTGTTCGGGAAGGAGCACCTCTCAAAATGGGTCACTTTCGTCAGGTTCGGGATACTCCACAGGTTATTTGACAAGCATTGGCAGAAATGTCTCTCTGAGGCATTCGAAAACAGGGGAATTAACCCAATCATCGAGTAACCACTCAGCGTACCATCGCCCAGAAACATCGTTGCGATTTGGCATGTCTCCCAGCACTAACAAATAACATGTAAGCCACCTGCAATGAACCCTCCATTCTCCTGAAGCACCACATGAAGTGTATCTTTCCACCAGCACCATCAGTTTTGCTTGCTCATCCTCAGTCCACTCAAAATCAATAGGGTGTGCATTCTCCTTCGGCATCCACACCTGTGGGGTACCATTGGCAAATTTCGATTCCTACCACCTCCTTATCTTCCTAGCCTTTGCAATCTGCATCATCCGGCGCGCTGCATCCTGTTGAGCTTCTTCATCTTCAGTCTGGATAGCCTGCATTAAACTCTTCACTGTGGCGTAAAATGCATATGCACCATGCTTTTCCATTACAGTATCATTCTCTGAATCATCAGGCACACCTGAAAACAGCCACATCATCCACTAACACAAGTTATAGAGTGAATGCAATCCCTGTGTAGATGTGACTTGAAGTTTCAATCCAATTTTTGCCTTCATCACAATTTGCCAGCCCACACTGATGTTAGTCTTGTACTGATGGGACTCATCAAATATCCCAATACTCCATGCACAGTAGGAGAGTTGGCCATTACTTGATGGTTTCACTCTGGATAATAGGGTATCATGCGACACATGGCAGATATTCCATCTGTTATCCGGCTCATCAATACTGCTGTTCAAATCCTGGTGGGTGAGATCGGCATTTTCAGCATGCAACACGTTGACCAGTTCGAAATCGGTTCATTGTGCCATCTCGTCAATGACAATCTTGACGGTCTCTGCCACTTCAGGCGTTGTGATCACAAGGATTGGTTCAAGGGCTGATACAAGTGCTAGATGCGCATGAGGTGGTGTTGTCTGAATCACCAACAGGCAGCAGGGCGCAGAATTCAATCTCTGGAATGAATACTTCTTCCGTCCTTCACCGACAATGCAGGAAATATTGTTGTGCGCCAAAATCACCCACTCTTCAAGGGTATTCCCCCATAAAATAGACAGTGGCAACCACATTACAATGTTCTCAGTCATCAATTTGCAATCATTGCCGCTGAAACCGAGGTGAAAGTCTTTCCAAGACCCATTTCATCTGCCACCAGTGCTCCTGGCATATCAGCATCCCAAACCCACCTCCTCATGGCGAACCATATGGCCCAAAACTGGTGCGCAAGAATCTTTGTTCCGGGTAGGCCGGGAATCAAATACTTCGGGCCTGGTGGACAGTCATCTGTTGATTGATAATTACGATGAGTATTTAACACTCTGAATAACTCATCATGACAGATGCATTCAAATTCATTATTCATTGTACTGAAAACCAAATTTCATGCTGAGCTGGTATTTGCTGGATCGAGGACCTCCTCACCATCCTCCACTTCCTCCTGATCTTCCCTGGCACCTTTGGCGGTGTTGTTTTCATTGGCAATGATCTCTTTCAGTTGCCCTGATATCAGCTCAGCTGGGCTCATATTCTGGTGCTCATGAAACTCATCACAATGTAAAATTTTCACAGACATGCAACCATTTGAATGAATATGTATGGATGAAATACAATCAATTCTATTCTTTCAATCAGAACTTACATTAATACAAGTATCATTCTCTTGCCCACTATCCTCCTCTCCCTCCCCTCTTCAACCCTCATCAGAATGTTCCAATGTCTACATATTATGATTAGCAGTTGTGCACATCTGGCCTTAACACCGCTAGCAGGGACTACCTTTGCTGGTCTAATTAGGTGGTTGGCAATCTCCTTCCCTGTAGCTCACTTCATTTCAACCAAAAAAAATTTCAGATAATGTCCAAGTTTCAACTTGAAAGCATTTGAAAGGCAACTGTAATGGGCGGGGTCGGGCGTAGGTGATATTGGAAACTCAAATGTGATATTGCAAATGAGGCAGAAGACGCTCAAAGTTTGTATCCAGGGAATCAAGTCAAAACAAGAGTTGAAGCTAGTTCAAGGTCGTAACTTGCTTTGCTATACAAGAGAACGAGTAAAGAGAGAAGAAAAGGAAATCCTCCAACACCAACAACACTCTCTTTATATACAATTCGTCTGCCACCCTCGAATCATTCCTCATGCTCCGATGTACCATCCGAATCTCATCCCATAATCTTACACACCATCAACTCAACTCCTTATCAATCCAACCACGCCATATCATCCGACGTCGCAACACCTCAGCCCACTTCCTTATCATACTAAATTATACCACCACGATCTCATCGCTTCCACTACGTCTCCCAATGTCTCCGCATTTCCGTAACACCATTCCTTTGACACCCTCTGTGCATTATTCTTCTGACACCTGAGTACCTCCACATATTCCAGCGCCATGACAGTATCCCCCCCTTAGGCTCGAGGTCCTCCGAGAGCATTTCCCAACGGTCCAGGTTTCATAGGGTATCATTGATGAAACTCCTCCACCGCCTGTAACCCATCAACGAACTTTGCTGGTTCCCACGTGAGAGAATCATCTCCCGTCCACCGGATCAAGTACTGTAACTGACTTTGATACACCCGGCTATCCACAACACTGGATACTTGATATTCTCCTACTCTGTAGACTTCTACTGATGGGGAAGGTTCAACCCACTGCCCAACCAGGGGATCATCTACTACCTCATCTGAAAGCGAAACAGGTTGAACTCGATGAATTTGTATTGACGCAGGTAACACCAATTCATACACATAGGGGGATACTTGTCTACACACGGGAAAAGGTCCCAGACGTTTCCAATCCAACTTCCGCGTCTGTCGGATCGTTTAAATATTGGGAGCGTCCATCCAAACCTTCAATCCAACTTGAATATTCAGAGCAGGTATACGTCCTCAATTCGCCCCCTCCTCCCGTAGGGCTTGACTCCGTCTCATCTCAACCCACAAGTGTTCACGAACTTGCTGCATCCTAGCTTGAACTTGATCTGCATCCAAACGATGTTGATCGCGCTCTGATGTTGGTTCTCCTTCAAACAACATTTGTGGATCCACACCCTGAACTGCAAAAAACATAGTACACTTCGTTGACTCAGACATGCCATTATTTGCAGCAAACTCAGCAAGGGGTAACCACTGCACCCAATCATCCTGTCGATGGTTTACAACCACCCGGAGGTACTGTTCCATCCCAGCATTCATTCGTTCAGTCTGATCATCCGTCTGAGGGTGAAATTCCATAGACATTCATCAATCAATCCCCAACCAGTCACATATCTGTCCCCAAAAGGTTGAAGCAAACTGAGGTCCTCGATCCGAGACAATGGTTTTTGGCAGGCCATGAAGGTATACAACCTCTCGAAGAAACAACCTCGCCAACCCAACTGCATCTATTGTTGTATGGCATGGGATAAAATGTCGCATTTTCGAAAGCCTATCCACCACCACCCATACTGCATCAAACTCCTCACACTCTGGTAAACTGACCACAAAATCCATCGAAATATCTTCCCTTGGCCTCTCTGGCACAGTTAACAGTCGAAGGTCTCCGAAGGTCGCATGCCTAGAGGTCCTAGATCATTGACAACTATGGCAAATTCTGTACATACTAATCCACCTGTTTCCGCATATTCTTCCAATAATTCTGCCTATCCAGGAGGTCAAACGTCTTTGCCTGACCCGGGTGTCCTGCCAATGCGGTATCATGATGTTACTGTATCAACCTTAGCCATAACTGATCGCTTTCTGGAACATACTGCTTCCCTCGACACTGAACCCTCCCAGCTTGTTCCGCACATTCCGCTTTCGTAATCTCTTTAAGGCTGCCATTGGTTGGTATTGCATTCATTATCTTTCCGGGCAGCATATCACGTTCATATGCTTGATTGAAAAGGTCGGATATCGAAGGATGCTTTTGTACAGATAAATCATTTGCCAATACCCACAACTGTTCTGGTAAACTGTGTGCTTTTAACACAACCTGTTCCATATTTTTCAATCTTTCATCCCCCCCCTCACAGAGGTCTCCAGGCCTCCTCGTCAGAGCATCTGCTTTCCCATGCGATTTCCCTGGTTGATAGACAATCTAATGATCAAATCTTGATAATAACTCGGACCATCGTGCCTGTCGTCGATTCAAAAGCTTCTTTGTCATGAAATATTCAAGGTTCTTATGATCCATTATCAACTGCAAGGGATACGCAGCACCTTCACCCTCAGGTCTCTATTCTTCAAATGCTTTAATAATAGCCATAAGCTCCGTATTGTATATATCATAATTGCATTCAGCCGGCGAATGTTTCTTCAAATAATGTGCCACAGGATGTAATACGCCCTCATCGTCTCATGGTGACAATACTCCTGTGGACACGTAATCGGAAGCATCTGTCTCAATAATCACTTCCCTCTCGTGATCAACATGTCGAAGTGCCAGTGCCATTGTGAATGCCATTACCATTGTCTCGAATGCCAACTCTTGTTCCTATTCGCATACAAATGGTTCATCCTTCTTCGTATGCGTCGTCAATAGTTCCGCTTTCTCAGAATATTTAGGGATAAATCGTCGATAGTAATTGCAAAATCCGAGGAATTGTTGTACCGCAAAAGATTATTCAGCCGTCCATTCTTGGTCTTCTTTTCTCGGCTCCAATTTCATACAGTGTCAACCTTATCCTCATCTATAGAGATGCCTTTTGTCGATATAATCAACCCCAAGTACCTCACTGTCTCCTTATGGAACTCACATTTCTCTGGTTTCAGATACAACCCTGCTTGCAACAGCAGCTGCATAATCCACTTAACATGGCCAACATGTTCCTCCTTGGAATCACTATATATCAAAACGTCATCCAGGTATGCTGATGTAACATCGTCCAAGGCCTCACTAATAGCATTATTAATATAACGCTGGAAGTCCGCTGGTGCATTTGTTGTTCCAAACTGCATTACAGTAGGTTCATATAACCAATATCTTGTCCGAAAAACAAATTTATGCTATTCCCCTTCCTTAACCCGAAGTAAATTGTACGCTCCTCGTTCATCCAACTTCGTATATATTCGTGCTTTCCCTAAGATGTTCAAATTTTCCTTTATCAATGGGAGGGGATACTGATTTTTGATTGTCTTACTGTTACTGTCTCGATAATCAATGCAAAATCGTAACCCTCCACCAGGTTTCTTTGCAAAAAATACTAGAGAACCAAATGGGGATGACGACTGTCGGATAAACCCCTTCGACATATTCTCCTCAAGCCATTCTTTCAATGCAACCAACTCAGCTCTTGACATTGAATATAATGATCCCCATGTCGGTATTTCCCCTTCCTTTAATCGACCCTCATGGTCAATTCCCGGTTGATGTGGTGGTAACCTATCTGCCAACACTTTATTGAACAGTGGGAGGAACTCATGATACTGTTCCGGAACAATTTCTTCCAAGGGACACTCCTTTAAATCCTTTGCTTCAATGGCCTTATTAATATCATATAAGGATTCTTTAAATACCGTAAGTTTTCCCTTCTTAACCGTACGGAAGAAGGAAGATCCATTGAGCATCACAATATTGCCTTGAAATAACCTCGCAGGTCGAATCTGTGGCTCAAATATCTCTTTCGTCTGATAAACTGGTTCTGGGGGTTTCTCTGTAACCTCTTGAACTGTTACAGGTGCATCGTGGCAATGCGTATTCCAACATTGTGAAACAAAAGTAACGGAATTTGACGCAAAACAGAGTGCCACATCATGTAATTGTAGCCATGGAATTCCGAAGACAATTGGATAATGTGCTAACTTTGTAACGAACATAGGTAGCTGCTCTTTATGATTATGTATTTTCATGCCAACTTTGGCAATATGTGTTATATCCCCAGATTCAATAGGTCTTCCGTCAATCACTTCAACCTGTCTTTTTTCCCTAAGCTCTTGAAGGGGTACGTGATGATGGCGAACAAAATCTCGATCAATAAATGCAATGCCTGTAGCTCCGCAATCTATCAGTGCATATGTAGGTATCTCTTGGTTATTCACAGTCAATGTACAGGTTATAACTAAATGGTTTCCTTCCATTGATCATTCCAATACCTCCACCTTGCTAACTGACAATCGCGAAATTCCAAAACATTTCAAAGCATTCAAAACAAAACTTTTTCCGTCAACCAAAGCGCCATCCTGCTTAGGTTGACCTAATCATTTCCTGTTTCCTTGGAATCTTCCTTGGTTCCTACTTCCTTAACCTCTGCTCCAGCCGCCTTGAACGTCTGAGCCTTTTTTCTCGACGCACATTCTGCTGCCCTGTGGTTGAACCCACCACAATATAAGCACCTTCTATCTGCGAACCTTTTTGCCCTTTCTTCAGCCGAGATCCTTCTTCTGCCTGCGCTGAGATCCATTGGTGCGAGTCCAGTATATCCGGCAACAGTTCCAGCCGGGGCTGTTTCAGGAGTCTTTGGAGAGGGGGGGGGGCCTGGGGGAGGCGAAACCTATCCCTCCAGCCTTATTCTGTGCCGCTTTTTCGGCTCGTCGCTGGCGAATCTGGTTGTCCCGTTTCGGGCAGACCATCACAAATGCGGGAAGCTCTTCAGGCATATCGCTATAGGTAAATGAATTCTTCATCTCCTCAGACAACCCCATCCTCAGGACATTCTGCAGGGCCGAATGGATCCAATCAAGGTCGGCAGCGATAACTTGAAACTCAGCATAATACTGAGAGAACTCTCGGTTCTTGTGCTTAATCTCCCGCATTTTTCGTTCGGCGGTGGCTACTCGGTCGGGGTCCCAAAAGCTGCTTCCAGGCGTTGTATAAATGCTGGTAGGTCTTCCAGCCCTATCATTCCATCCTCCCGGACATGTGGCAAGATCTGTCCTAAAGCAATTCCTCTCAGGCGGTTGAATGCGTACTGCATCTTCGACTGTTCGTCGGGAAAGCTGGCGGGCTTGTGTTATATTACCATTAGAAGTTGAGCAATCCAGCCTCTCAACTGAGTTCTATCGGACACTAAAAAGTCTGGGGAGTCGGGAAACTTCGGACCTCTGTCTTCCGGAGCCTGTGGTGCAGCCGGGGCCACTCTGGCTGCCAACGTCCAGGTATTCGCTAACTGCAACCTCAAAATGCGGGCTTCCTCTCCAGATTGTTGTGCGTCCTGCGTCATATCCGCCAGTTCTTGTCAAAGGTCCTCGTCCTCCCTGGTGCTGCAGGTCTTCTTCTGGCCTCGTCCCGTTCTTTTGTCAGATCCTGTATCCGTTGGTCTAACTAGGTATGGTCACACTGCGGGGGCAGGAACTGCTTCATTCGTAGGTCCGTGATCTGCCACTGTAGGTCAATGATTTGCTGTGGATGCTCGCAGACCATCTGTACCTCCCGGATTGGCTGGGAGTACTGCGCCACCCGCGTCAATACCTCCTGTGTCTGTCCGAATTCCTCCTTCAGTTCTTCGAATCCTATGGCGTCCCTTTGTACATCGAGAAGTGCCTTGATGGTCCCTTGATCCTCGATGGACACCAGGGCCGCTCGGGGTTCCGTTGATCCTGACATGGCAGCGGATTAAGCACATCTACCAGTGCCAATTATACGCGTCGAGTTCGGAGGGGGTCGGAGTCGGAGGCACTACCACAATCAGCGGAATTCCTAGCGACTTAACTGTTGTTGCTGCTACTGCTGCGCGTCCCATGGTCGAGTGCGTTCCCACACAGTTATGTCCTTCGCAATTTCACGGTTCTTCGGGATCACAAGGAACCCGGGAGTGTACCCCTGAATACCAAGTCCAATGTGGTCCGAACACGGGATCATTAATATCGAGTCCGCTGCTCTCTCTGGCTGGTTCTGTCCAATAAGTATTCCACGGGGAGAGGACAGCTGACTGTTCGCAAAAGTAGGCTTCAAGGGGCTCTACGTTGAAGGTTGATTTTAATACGGCTTCGATGCACTCGAAGGCATTCAAAGGTTCAGGTTCAAAAACACGGCAAGGGGTTCCAGCAAGATCAAACCAATTTATTCGGGAAGTGCAATGACTGTCGTACTTCTGTATTCGAATATGGTGATCGATGTGGGTACTGATGGATATCGAATCCGGTTAGTCGGAGTAACTCGTCAACGCAATCGTCGCAAACGTATATCCAACGGCAATTCGGTGGTAGGTAAACCCAACAAGAAACAGAGCACGGTTCAATACAATACTTACACCCAGTCGAAGGGTATAGGCACATTCAATATCAGGTACAACATGATAGGACTCGTTCTAGTGTAACGGGCGGAGTCGGGCGTAGGTAATATTGGAAACTCAAATGTTATATCGCAAACGAGGCGGAAGATACTAGAAGTTCATATTGAGGGAATCAAGTCAAAACAAGAGTCAAAGCTGGTTCAAAGTCGTAACTTGCTTTGCTATACAAGAGAATGAGTAAAGAGAGAAAAAAAGGATATCCTCCAACGCCAACAGCACTCTCTTTATATACAATTCCTCTGCCACCCTTGAATCATTCCTCATGCTCCGATGTACCATCCGAATCTCATCCCCTGATCTTACACACCATCAACTCAACTTCTTATCAATACAACCATGCCATATCATCCGACGTCGCAACACCTCAGCCCACTTCCTTATCATACTACATTGTACCGCCACGATCTCATCGCTTCCTCTACGTCTTCCAACGTCTCCGCCTTTCCGTAACACCATTCCTTCGACACCCTCTCCGCATTATTCTTCTTACTCCTAAGTACCTCCGCATATTCCAGCGCCGTGATAGCAACAGTTGTACAAAATCTGGCTATATATGGGGTCCAGTATCATTTGCCCATATCTAAATATTCCCATATACACTTCCTCCAATTCATCCAGCTCCAAGGTGCACTGGAACCTCAATGTTAGAATGCATGGCTCTTTCGGCCCTCCGTTTTTGTAAATGCAATCGATCAGCTCCTCCCAGTGCCTACCATCGGTATACGAGGCTTGCAGTTTTGTTGGGGATCGAAAACTATCGTCGGCATTCGACACCTGGCAGATCACAACCCTGAATGTTGAATTTGGCAACTCTGGAAGGTTGCTTCTTCCCTTTTTGCTCGCACGCTCTCCCAAATCCGTTGTTAGTCAGTTGATGCCTTGCATTCCCTTGTTCCTTGCCTCCTGAATGCTGCTTGCAAATCTCTTCAACAACATCACCTCCCACTGTCGACGAATTCATTTGGCATTATCGAAATTGTCCAATGCTAGGCAGCCTTCAAATATCAGCAATAAATCTGCAACTTCCATCTCCCGGTGCAGGGGTCCATCTCGAAGCTGTTTCAAATGGTTCCGTCCTCTGATAATGGACCGATGCTTTTTCTTGAGAATCCCATCCACCCATACATTCTTCCACTTGTTTAGTGTTAGCAACGGTTCCGTTTTCGGACCGTTTGTACTATAGCGGTTCCATGACAACCCGGCCCTAGGCGGTTCGGTCCGGGTTTATGCAAATCGGTTCCTTCAATTAAGTCCTCGAATATTCATCCGATAATTTAGTGTTTGGTACATGAAATATGCAGCTTTAGATGGCACATCTTTTGGCAGTCTCCAATTTTTGATATCTTCAAAACTCAGCAAGCTGCTTTGAAATTATTGTCATTTTTGGCCGCAAAATGAGGATTTTGGGCTGCCACTTGCTTAGATTTAATGATATCAAAAATCGGAGACGGCCAAAAGATGTGCCGCGCTGAGCTGCATATTTTACATACCAAACACTAAACTCTCTGATCAATATTTGTGGCCTTAAAGTGATGGTTTGCTTAAAAAATCGTCGATTTTTGATGGGGTAAGGCCGTTGCCACGCAGACCTATAAAACCGGCCGGGTCCAAAACTGGAACCGTTGCTAACACTACACTTGTTGAATGGACTCTAGTTGGCCTGCCCCATCCTTTTAGCAAATTGCTTCAAGGAGAAGTCAGTTTGCTTTAGACTGACTGCGGGTTTGCCCTCATCACAGCCCATGTCCAACAAATCGTTGCTTTCATCATCTGAATCATAATCGTAGTAGGAAATCTCCAGCAATACGGACAAGTCCACAATCCCTGGGACCTCTCTTTTCCCTGGTTCCACAGGCGGCAGGAATGGTTTTGTTGGGTGGTCAATTGGAGGTGTCCGAGGTGCGCCTGAAAGAGGTCAAGGTGAAGGAGTAGAGCCAGGAGATGTTTGCTGATTGACTGGATTGTTTCCCCGCTGTCCTGGAGGCACTCTCGGTGAACCTGTAGATAATGGCTATTGTCCTGGAAACTGCTGCTGGGGAAACATTTGACACTCGGAATAAATACCTTCGTAGAGATCGTATCCTTGTGCTTGTGGCCCATAACTTGGATATCAATGGCTTACGCTCATGGTTGGTTACAAACTGTTGTGTGTCTTGTTGAACGGTGAATGGTGATTGCACTGCAGAGAACCTGGAAATGGCTGCTGTGAAGGTGGGTCACCATACCCATGTGGTGGATGATATTTATTGGTGTGTTTCCAAGATCGACTGACATTGCCAGTGGCAGGTCATGAAATATTATCCAAGGATCCTGAATTGTCATCACCACACAGTTGTAAGGAAAGTATACCACCCAGTGGAGCTATATTTGCTATCTTTGGTGGAGGGCCCTTCGTCAACATGTTCTATGAACAAAGATGCTGGTAAAGTACTATAGATGTACATGGTGATGTAGAATAAATCAGAGTATGGTTGGGTATGTTGCAGGTAGCAGTAATCTTCGGCGGAATGAAGAGCTTTTTATGTCCCATTCTGTTGTCACGAACTGTGGTATTTCACTACACCTTTAATCCATGAAACCAACCTGGGCTTGAGAAAGAGATACCTGAATCACACACATCCCGCCTTTCTTTGTTATATGCTCGAATTCATATGCTAGGATGTTGGATAGATGTTCACATTCATGTGCTTCCATGCCTTTAACAATCGTAGAAGGGATAAGATATGATATCTCCAGAACCCAACAAGAGCTATATCCAGTATGAAGGTTAGTACCACTAGGGATACGACACAAAAGTTGTGTGTGGGCGATGTGGCAACCTCATTCAATCGGAGGCGTGTGAGCTGAGCAGCAACTGTGATGCTTTCTTTTGCGCTGCATGTGTAAACATATTATTCTCCTCTGGATCCACAATCCGGTTAAGGATTGTTACTGAAGCAACCATCCTTACAGCCTGTCAGATCATGATAATCATTGTGCGGGCATACAGCTAACTAGGAAACACACCTATTCCTTGTACTAAGAAAATCTACGTTCATTATCAGCTGCTTGGAGGCTCAAGTGCAGGTATAACTCACAATGCTGCAATGACGTAGTATAGGGCCCATTGTGGTGAATGCAGTGATAACAAAAGAAACCTTCTCTTCTCCACGAATGATTTTCAGCAGATGATATGCACCATTATTGTGCACCATTATTGTGTGAGATGTGATATGTCAATCTGGGTTTATGAAGGCAACTGATCGTAACGTGATTATATGGTACCCCTCCCCTACATTTGACGGGCTGCAATGCGACTGTGAATGTCATATGCTAACTTAATATCTCTGAGGCACTAAATTACCTTCTGAAGTATCATCGAGATGCATCTGAATACGTATTCTCTGGCCATTTCCCAAATATGGTCACACTCACCGGAAACATGTCAAGTGCTTTATCTTCGAAATGAAAGTATCTGACAAGAACCGACTCGATGCTCACTATCAACAATAATGCCCAATATGGATGAATGAACGGCAAGTACCTGACCGGATTTCAAAACTTGCTGGTTGGGATCGTCCTGAGCCATCATGGTTCAACTGCAGTTGGTGCACCTGCATAGCCATTGATGAGCTAGTCAACTAATAATTTACCCATAAACAATATACCTAGTGTGCCACCACCTAAAGATACTCCCGATGAAGAAACAATAGGCCTCCAGAAGCCTGATTTGAGATTTACTCCTGATCCAACACAGACGAGGGCTCATAGGCAGGTAGTTGGAGTGGACAATGTGGGGGGGAGAGTATATAGCAAAGCAACTGGATTGTACAACAAGCATCACAAGTACTCAGAACAATGGAATCCATGCCATCCATTTCAGTCAGTATACGACTTTCAACAGGCTCAATCATTTAGCCAGCAAGTGACAACATGGATCGATCAGCATCTGAGGCATGGACTTGACATCTTCAAAATCGAATTTTTTCAATCTGCAGATATAGTGCAAAACCTCCTCTCTGAATTCAATTTTGGGCTTGGTGATGATAGTTCGATTGAAGATCATGCGCCAATCTTCGGAACATTATACTGCAGGAATATTTTCAGATGTATTCAGTTCCGGTTGGCACATCTCCCATTTCAGGCACACCTTGGTTTGGAACCCGTGCTCTTTGTAGACTCGGAAAGTCACCAAATGCGCAGCGAGATGAACAGGCGTGACTGGTGGTGGGATACGCAAAATCTGCTTCCTGCTGGAGCAACAATTGCGCCAGTCATTGGTACATCTGACAAGCCTCACTTGACCAATTTTTCAGGTAATCAGCATACCTGGCCACTGTATCTCACAATTGGTAATATTCGAAGAGATATCCGCTGTACACCTAGAACGCACACCTGGATTCTGATCAGGCTGATTCCATGTCCCCCAAAAGGTACGAAGGATACGGACGATGCGTTGCCTTCCGTAGTTGGAACAGTGCTGTCCCACTCCGGAATCTTGACATAACTGGTCCCAGTTTGAAATGGAATTTTGCTGATGGAGTACAGAGACAATGTTATTGTCTTTTGGCTGCCAGGGTTAGGGATTATCCAAACCTCGTTATGATTTCTCAAGCCTCACATGGCTCATACCCAATGTGTCAACTTCTTAAAGGTTTGCTGATGAGGCATTCAACTTGTCAAGCACTTGATAACTTAACAGATCAGCAAGCCTACTCAGAGCTTCTGGACGAAGCTAATATTGATGTTCTGTACACTCTTTGTGTTCATCCAATCCACAACCAGTTCTGGCAATTCCCTATCTGCAATGTCTATCAGCTTTGGCAGCCTGATGAATTGCATCAGTTGCTCCTGGGTTTAGTTAAAGACTTTTTGCACTGGCTGCTCAAATACCTAAATGTTACAAATGTCAAGGATCAATTTGACAATCGATTGACATCAGTGCCACAATATCCGGGCCTCCAGCGCTTCTCTAAACCTTTCGATTCGACGAAAAACAGCTCATGGCAGGCCAAAGAGCCCTGGGGCATGATTAGAAAACTTGCAGTGAATTGCACTCCAATACTTGACTGCTCCAAGGATGACAGGAAAACTCCAGTGGAAACAGCCTCTAATGAAATGGTAATAGGATCAGTACAGGTATTATGTGAATTCTCTCTCCTTGTTAGCCAACAAAATCACTCGGACCTATCCCTCACAGCACTAGACGATGCACTGAAGCGATTTTACCAGACGATGGGATTCTTTCGAGATCAGAAAATGTCGAAGTCTGCGAAGGCCAAAGTGAATTAACAGTTCTCAAGTGAATCTCATCAGTTACGAGAACCAATTATTCATATAATCCATGCTCCAATTGATGTTCTGGTGTATGGGGATCAACAGATTACTACATCAAAACAAAGACAATTTCAGATGCGCATTAATAGAGCCCGAGAAGCAGCAACCAAATGTTCAGAGGCTGATCACAACAGCACAATCGATCAATTGGAGCGCGAAATCCATCTGATCACCCCTGTCTAATGCAAGCATTTTGATAAATTGTTCCAACATCATGAGCAACAACTCGTGGAAGCAGTCGGGACTACAGCAACTGGTCCCAGATGCAAATTCCGCAAACAACTGGCTCAAATGCAGACTGCTGCACAAAAAGAGGTTTACTGGGCAGTAAACACGACCGCCAACAAGCCTGTGGAATGTCAAGTTCATCCATCCAATGGTGATACTGAAGCCACCACCTGGAGTATCGCTGATATGGGCTGTGTTGTAAATTTGTTGGAGAGAGAGATTTATGGTATCACATCGATTGAGCAGATGCAGTTCAAGAAGGAAATGTCCATCCACGTGATCCAATTTGAACCTTGTTGGTACGCAATCAGTATTCAGGAGCTCTGGAAAACCAATCGAACAGTGTCTATTCCATTTTGGATATCGAAAAATCCATCTGGTGAGCCATATATCGAAGTCAATTCAGTAAATGGGTGCTGGCAACAACTTTCCCACCGTTATTGCTGAACAGCAATATATCGGCAATGTAAAAGAGGTATGTCAATCTTCCAACCAAACCAACCTCAGTCGACAGATGCTCAAGCACAATTAGAAGTCTACCGGTCTTGACTGCATTGAAGAGACACTCTCACATCTTGCCCTGCTAGGCTGGTACGATATTGACTTAGCAATAGTATTCAACCTACTATTCGCTGCCAATAAATGGCAAAATACTTGCTAAGCCCATCTTTTACGCATCTAGCATTGTCAAGATGAGACGTTTCTCCACCCTGTGTCACCACAGGTTCATTATTTGAGAGAAACTCATGTCCACAGAGTGTGCAGATGTAACAAATGACCCTCACTCTGAGATGCATTAGAAGATTTCTGAATATCCAACTTTCGACAGCTATTCCATGCACAAATTGAAGAGGTCTGGGGACACGAAGTTTGTGGACTGATACTCAGATATGATCAGAATGTACTCCTCGATAGTGTATTTATTATACATTAGAATGGGCTGTCGTACTACTGTCAACCATTTCACTCCCTTACATCTGCTTAGTGTGTGGGACTTGATTACCAGGCAGGATATACGAATGCCAACCAAGGAATCATACTTGAATCTCATAACATCTATGTTCAATATATGGAAAGTGACCTCGATAACACCTTCCAAGGCCGAGTTCCGTCTTCTTCTGAATTATTCTTTAGTTGGACTCCACTGAATCAGATCTTCCAATGTCAGTAGCACCGGCCCGCGAGAAACCCAATGTCGATTTTTTCTGACAGGTGCAATAAGACTCAACAATGGATATTACATCGTCAAGTTCAAGAATATGCAGTGGTGATTCCAACAAAGTACAAAGATCTGTATGGTTGGGCTGATTGTATTGACGGGTTTATCTGAGTTGTTAAACAGACTGATATGATGCATATTGAACCTGTTGGAGCAAATGTTGGACTGGCACATTTGGTACGAGAGAATGCTGCATCAGATGGGATCGATAGCATATGCCTTATAAATAATCATCTGGATTTAGATACCTACTGGACTGGATATTAAGTTACAATGCCTGAATCAAAGTGTACAGAGGAAAGGTAGTTAATTGAATTGTACTATTGAATAGAAACATTATAATAATCACTCCCAGAGAGTATGGCTCCAGGATCGAGATTCACCGGAATAGTCTTTGATATGCGGCCAATACTCCTAATAGCTCCGCAATTTGCACATTCTAATAGTTTGGTTGTGTAGCATTTTGAAGACAACCATACATTCTTTATTATATTTTTGTATTCTGTTCCACAGCTTCCAGAACATTGTGGAGCACCAGTGAACTAGTCTTGGAGCACCTGAGAGTTCATCGCTTTGCACTCAGCCTATCTGAGAGCATCTGGGAGCATCTGGAAGAATCAGCATGGCTTTCAAAGTTGTTGAGTTGTTCAGTTGTAACTTCCAAACCATATTAGATTTTGCTGATGTTTTGACTGCGAAATATCATCGTGCTCTCTCCCCGATCAACGACTTGCTTCAATCATAGTACTAAGAATCACCAAGTATAAAGTGTGATAGATATATTCATAACTTAGAACTGCAAGATGAATGTACAACTCTGGACTTCAAGGGGGAAGTATCCATGTTGAGTTTGACACAGAACTAATAGATACGACGCAGTAATAATGTTCACGCATATCCTCCAGGCCGAGAAGGTCAATTGGTATTCACCAAAAGATCTGATGTTAGATAGTAGGCTATTGATGTCGTTCCTCTATGTCGGTATCGCTGATTATATATTAGATGATACACACCCTCAACATTTCTAAAACTGCCAAAGCCTGCTACAGAGTTCCCATACATAACTGTTACATCATCCCTTGCCTGTACCATTGATAGTCGAGTTTCTAACTCTCAGGAGTATTAACTACATGATCACAGTAATAAGCTCAAATTGCGACTTGTTTGCTATTGGCGATACTTTGTATGAATACAAGCTTATCTGAAGCCAATCAACAACAAATAGGTTTGTGTTACCAAGAGCCAGTGAGAGTGCTTTCTCATATACCCACTAGGTACATAACGCTCTAACAATCATGGCAAACGACAGAACCCTTGATTTGGCTATGCTTTATTGGAGTGAAAGATACAGTAATCTGCAACTGGGCTGGTTTGCAATATAATAAATGGAGAATCTCCCACACCACTCAGGACATATGAATACAAGGTCCTATTTGCCCAGACACAGAAATTGTGGTCGAAATCAGGGTGTATTGGTATAAGTTCATTCAGTTGGTAGGGCTTGGATTTATCAATTATTAGTTGGTAACTTATCTCCTATATGACTTTGCATATCCCGAGATGTTATGGTGGTCTGTTTATTGGTGACACCTCATCTGATCAGTAATGAACCGTTGGAGCATGAGTAAATACTTGTTCGATTGGCAACTAGAAAAAATGTTTCCATCCGATACACAGTAACCATTCAGAATAGAAAACCTGCAACCGTTACTGATCCAGTCATAATACACATCATATTTGTTCTTTGCCTGACTGCTGTCATGGATCTGTTTATACGAAGGTTGGGCAATGGAGATATGAGTAATACGAGACCACATCTGGAAGGTATATCGAAAATGGATATCCCAGTGATAATTCATGATTCCGGATGGAGTATCTATATATGGAATGTTGAGTGATCCTGAATGATCCTGGAAATATAACCATAACATTGAAGGTGTAACAAATCCTAAAGAAGATATTGTATTGTCCAAAATGCTCTTCAGCAATTCAAGGTGCTCCCAGACTTGTCATTCATATTTTCTAAAACCTCCACGCTTGTTGCTAGCTATTTCATGCATATTGTTTGTACTTCCTGGCTTGTCGTCGTTGCTCCCAGGATTGTTGCTAGCTCACCAAGGTACACCTTGGATGTTACAACAGATTCACTATTCTTGCAGATTTTTTGCCTGTACTTTCAGGTACACCAGATGGCTGCTGCATTGGTCTACTCAACTCTGCAATTTGACCAGCCTGGAATTCTGGTCTAACCACTTCCAAATACTCCCAGTAACAAAAATACATTTTGCTGATGTAGTGAAATACTGGTATAATACTCAAATATTACAGATATACTACCTAGGTGTTATTTGTATATATCTGGGGGTGATGCAAAATGACTCTGGGGTGATTGGTATTATTTGGTATTATCAGAGTTATGGGAGATTATGGTAAGCCATGAGCCTACCAAATCATACCTGTGATGGAATACCATTTTGCAGATACTAGATACTGTTCTGTATTTTGTTCAATAGTCTACTACTCTATATACACTCTTCAATACCACTATTTATATACCAATTATTTATATACTTCTTTTCATCCTGCAGCAGTACATATATCTAAATAACCACACTTTCAGTTGCTACTATTAATACCTAATCTGTGATTAGAATATACTTTTAAGTTGCCCTATCAATTCACTCCTCTAGAATTTACTCAAGTACTGGGTATTGGTTATTGTGATTTTTTTTGTTCCCATATTGCCATCTGAAAAAGTGGCAGCTAGCCATATATCCATTTCTTTCCAAATACCCAACAGGGTGAATGTGACAAAGGGAATGCCACCCTCATTAGAAAACTGTTATCTGAAATCGAAACACTTCTCTATTGTCTAGGCCAGCTCCATTCTCTTCTTGCATATATCATATTTCTTAGAATTGCTCACAGCATGTTTTCTTGGCATGTTGACAATGCAAACTTGTTATAGAGACTGGTACTGGGTGGATGGCAAGTGTGAGTGCTGAGCAACCTTCGCTCTCCCTTTTCTTCTGCGCACCGGACAGGTGCTTACTTATATTGTCTAAACCGGACCCTGGCTATAAATATGCTGGATTTTGGGAGTACGGTACAGCCGGGTAGAGGGCTGGGTTAATTCCTACGCTACAATGTTAGTTGCGGCTCTTTTTTCGCTGTGAACTTGCGCCAAAAAAGCAGTATGATAGACTACACGTTGCTGTACAGCCACTCAGACTGACGTTCTTTGAGCTCTGTCCAGCGTCGTTACTTATCATCTTGTCAGCTTTCACCACGATGGCCTCCGTCGCCGTCTCTCCCACCGACAAAGTCCTATCGCTCCTGCTCCTGTCGTTTAAAACCCTTGACCTCACCAACAACCCTGCCATCCGTACCATCTCGCGGCTCTCTCTCCCCACTACCACTGTATCTGGAACCAACACTATCGCCTTGCACCTCTCCACGCTCATCCTACTCTTCAAAAACACAGAGTACTCAAACCTTGATAAAGCGGAGATTGAACAATGGCTTAGCCTTTCTTCCGTCGAACCGCCCCTTCATTCTACTCTTGACGCTCTTGACCAAAATTTGATGCTTCGTACCACTCTGCTGGGAAAGAAGTTTTCGGTTGCCGACGTGGTCGTGTATGCGCGAGTTAAGGACTTTGTCGCGAAGTGGAGTGACGATGAGAGGACCGGCCAGCAGGGACGCAGAAACATATGTCGCTGGGTAGATTTTGTTCAGAACTCACCTGTTCTGGGACTCAAAGTACCAGAGGAGGAGAAGGTTAAGATTGACCCGGACAAAGTATTGTTCCATGTGAAGCTTGAGGAGGCGCCAAAGAAGAAGCCTGCTGGAGGTATGGCTTTCGAGGAGGGAAAGAAGATGGGTGCAGTCGCCATTGAGGCCGCGAAAGAGGCCGGGAAGAAGGTGGAGAATGCTGCTGGCGCTACAGCTGCCGCAACCACCGGGAAGAGGACGGAGAAGAAGCAGAAGCCGAAGTGTGAGCGCTCGCCTCAAAAAAAAGGTACCATCCCCGTACCTCTTCTCTATTCGCACACCATTAACAAGATAGAACCGGCTATCTCACCCTCTCAAATCGAACTTCGCGTCGGCCACATCCTCTACTGTCGACCTCACCCAAACGCAGACTCACTCTTTGTCTCCACCATTGCCTTGGGAGACGACCCTAGCTCCTCGGTCATCACCCCGCAGTCGGACATAAATGACCTTCCTAAGGAGATCATGGCGAAATTCAACCCCTTCCCGACCGTCCGTACCGTCTGCTCCGGTCTTAATGGCCTTGTCCCAATCGAAGAAATGCAAAACCGCAAAGTCGTCGTTGTCGCCAACCTCAAGCCCGTTACAATGCGCGGAATCAAATCTGCCGCCATGGTCCTTGCCGCATCCCCGGCGCCACCGTCGAGAGAGGAGCCGTCCTATAAAAAACAGTCCGTGGAGCTTGTTATACCTCCGGAGGGCGCGGAAGCGGGTGAGAAGGTCTATTTCGAGGGCTTCCTGGGAACCCCGGATGTGCAGTTGAATCCGAAGAAAAAGATCTTTGAGCAGATCCAGCCGGGCTTCAAGACTACGGAGGATCAGACGGTGGTATTTGATAGAACCCAGGCTGGATGGGTTAACGAAAGGGAGAAGGGCAAGGCCGTAGCAAGATTAGTTACGGAGAAGGGAGGTGTCTGCAAAGTTCCTACGCTTAAGGGCGCGGTTATTTCATAGACGGGGAAAAATGTAAGCCTTGTGTGCAGAACCTAGATATATGGGAAATATAAGTAGATTAAAACACTAGCTACGTGTGAAGAAGAAGACCCATAGCACAACGGCAGTGGAAGTCAAAGCCAGTCCTTCTACGGCATTTGGATTTTTGAGCTTTACATTGTCTAGACTCCTTCAGTAATGTTCCCGTCAGTCAGATAAAAGGTTAACCACCCACATGCCCAAACTGCCGGGTTACAGTTTAGTTTGAAAAGTTTTTAGACCCAAACACAATCTGAATTACGCAGTAGCACATTGCTTACGAAAATTAGCATTCTATAGTACTAAAATATCTGGCAATGGTAATTCTGAGATACAGTGTATCTCTAAGTAAGTTCAATACTATATAGCTTTCAATGTGAGTTTCCTGTGTGTCCGTTGAATACTCTGTTGTAATTAGAGTATATTTGCACTGTACGAAATTTGAAAATCAAAATTGCAATTTCGCATACTCAGTATATTGGGCCAATTAGATTATATTTATCTTACACGTAAAGTGCAAGTATTTTTGTATTCCCATTACAAATTACATTGTATATGTCATAGAGTAAATTTAATAATGCTAATATCAAATTGGTCACTAAGATTATACCTATTATTTATATAATGTGATGTCTGAAGTAATGCGATGTACAAGGGTACAAGGGTAAGTCGGGTGCGGTGATACAAGGCAAAAGAGTGCCCGACTTTTTTCCCCCATACAACGAGAAATGCCAAGATCCTCATCATTCACTACACAGCAAATATTTTTCAAAGAAAACCTCATAGAAGCATCTCAGGTGGCCTACTATCACTGCTTTCACTTTCCGAATTTCTCTCAATTGTTGTTGTGGAGGTGTAGAATATCCGCATTTTATGGGGTGCGTCCAACTTTTGGTATCTTCCTAGTACTATTTGATAACTATGAAATGGTAATATATTCTTGCAAAGTATATTTCAAATCAGAATCTTCTGAAATATATTTGACAGATAACAACTGTTTATTATACATAGTTTTGTTATTTCAGCTATTCAAGTATATCACATCTCTATTATATTATTGACAAATTATAGTAATTATTTCTTGATTGGATCAGATTTAAAAGTAATGAAGATAGTTTAAAAAGAAGTTCCTTTGACATTAAACTGGTCTATTCAAAATCAGATTTGTATTCTTGTTGTAGATTTATTCAGAGTGTAAACTAATTTCTCCTTATTATGTCTATTTGATATTCGTTGCATAGTGGATTTTTGTTAACCATATAGACAATATAGTATGAAAAAAAACCTTGAAATGGTATGGTCAGAAAGTTATATTACCTGATTTAACAAATAAACACCATTGAATTATCTAATTCACTTATCTGAGGTTATTGGCAACAGATTGAGAACAGTACTCAATATTTATGAAGTTTACTGTTCTATTCGTCGTGATAATTTAGTATATATTCAAAGTCCATTGTAGGGGAAATATAGTCTCTCTGATCCATTGCGATCTCTGCATCACTTGTTTCTGCTCAATTGACTGCTGTTGATTGTAACTGTACTTGATGCAATAGATCTTATGGAATTACCTCATATTGGGTATGTGTAGGAGTTGTCTTTCAACTTGTAGCAATTTTGGACTTTGTTGGCCTATAATGTATCTTTCTGCCAAATACATGTCTGACAATGTCTTTGGTCTTGATTAATGACCTGATTGAGGAATGATCACCTTAAGACTTATTGCTTGTGTAATTGGTAGATCTCTGAGTAATTGCATTAAGGTTTAGTTGATTGTTGACTTGTAGTCATCAGCAAAATGTATTTTAGTTACTGGAAGCCTCTAGGAGTATCTGAGAGAATGTGGAGTGTAAACTTAGATGCATCAATTTCAGGAGAGTATCAGACCCTAGGAGGGCATTTCTGCTGGGCTTCAGAGTAACTGGGATTGTTGATGACTGGCACAGCAGTACCATCGAAGTGATTGTAATAGGTTCGAGGTCACCTCGGAGCACCAGAGAGAACTTTGAGTGCATCAGGGTCCCTCTGGGAGTACCTGCGACAAGCCAGTGAGTGCCAACCACAAGCCTGGGAGCATCTGGAAGCGCTAGTGACAAGTCTGGGGGCACATCGAATAACAGTAAGCAATTCAGGAGAAACAACATCTTCTCTAGGAACACTGCTGGTGCACCTGGAAATCATAGGTTCTACTTACCATTAAATGTTTATCAAAACTAATCTATTCAGTTTGTATTTGCAACTATAAATCTATATAGATACCCACCTACACACATTATATCCAGACTGGCTGCAGGTGGTGCTGGCAAGTCATTCGAGGTACGCCTCAAAATAGCAATCCAGTGAACTCCGAAATATAGTCAGAGGCCATAATCGACCAATGTTGGAGATACACCTGGACGTGGCAATCATGGGTATTTGGAGATACACTCGCAGGTCATGATTGAGTGAACATAGAGATGCACTACGATATCATGATCGAGTGAGTTTGGTTAAGCACTTGGAGACCATGACTGTGCGATCTTGTGCGCCATATTCAAGTGAGATAGAAGATACGCTTGGCGGCCGTGATTGAGCAATTTTGGAGGCTGTTATTGTGCGAGTTTGCAGAGGCACTTGGAGCCCATGATCATGCGAACTTGGAAGCTGTAATCGAGTGAGTTCATAGATATATACTGTTGGCAATGGTTCCAGATCATTGGTTCGGGTCCGGATCCAGGTTGTCAATACACAAGTAGTGTTAATTCTGGTACAGTTCGATTGAAGTCTTTCAACTTGTCTGAATTGGGTGAGTTGTCAGGGAGTTGTCCAGCGGGTCCATCTGTAGATTCATATAATGCACTTGTTTCTGCTGTTTGATAATACTATCTTACCAAAGTCTCTGGTTCATCATCCAGTAATCTGTTTTTGCATGTTTTGCAGTTTGCATAACAGTGACCGAATTACTAATCAATTACCATACTTAACAAACCACAAATTGTTGACACTCCATTGATGCTCATTTTAATGTATTGACCATTCAACATCTGCTGCCATAGATAACTGAATTCTTAAGAATATGAACTTCTTGGTTGCGTTAGTGACAGATTGAAACTTGACTCGGTGGCAAAGCCAAGGCTTGAAATATTCTTGCACTGTTCACTCTCATTCTATTAAAATTGATATATCTCGCAAAATGATTCATTGCCGCTGCTTTAATTCTGTTTATCAACCGATATTCACATGTGACTGTTCGCACTTCTCGCATAATATATGTCTAGATGAAACTCTCGATAAAGCTACATAAAGGTGCTGGGAAAACATATGGAAACAATCTGGCCCACTTTTTTTTGATTTCGTATTGCTCCTGATTTCCAATGCATTGACCATTACGAACCACTGTTCAGCCTGTCTCTTTGACTTTCATACTGGCCAAATCAATCCGGGCACATTTGATGTGGCACTCATAACCCCCTGCTCTGGGCTTTTGTGATACGCAATGCCATTGTCTAGTTCTTTATTGGATTCAACGTCTGCCTGGCAATCGTTATTGCTGTCAATTGGATCATTCAAGTCGCCATTACAGTGTAGCCAATTTTCAGTATCCGAAATGATTTCTCATTTGCTATCCTCATCACTTTGGACTGGATGATGGTCAAGTCTTGTTATTTGGCTGACATTTGATAGTTGAATTGGTCATGCAGAGAGATCAGTTGATGACAAAGCTGGTGGCAAAGGTAATCTTTCCGATCATGTAAATTCAGCGGCACCATTATGTTGGAAAGGTGACCAGGATGCTTTGATGATCATTTCTGTATCTGAAACATATCATATGGCTGTCATCTGCTTGTTTTGAACTGGTGATTCCCTCTGTGTAGCACGTATATATTGGCTGCCCTGCCACATCACCAAAGAGTTGTCAACCTTTGCCACTCTGTGCAATGTTGCATCCTCCGCCTCTCTCTTGCTTTCGGAGTTGTTTTCTGTGTTTGTTGTATATGATGCTGGGTCATCACCTGCTAATATCCCGTGCGGGGCTTGGACAGACTGCTATCCAATCGCTTCTTCGCATAGGGTGTCGCCTGTAGATTCTGATTTCCTCCAACCAATATCATCTCACCCAAGGGATCTACCGGCCTCCACTCTGACACCATGCGGTATGATAGAGGACTTACTGCATGCTACATTAGAGATATCAGCGTACTTTGTATGCCATCTCTCTTGTTGTCGCCACCAGTCTGTGATATCTGGTAGCCAAAATGTAGTGCTAATCTCCATTGGGTCAGAGTGGTAATCATTGAGATTTGGAATAACTTGCCGCCAGATCTTTGGTAATTCAGGCAGTGAATTTACATGGAGCCTTGCAGTGGGAAATATGCGTGATATGCAATCGTTTTGCCCAGAAGTTGTTTCAGCCACATTTGTATGTGTTAAGTATTGGTCATCATCACTGGACAAATCATATGGATCAAACGAAGATTGGCTGGATTCTGAAACTATTGTGGAGGGGAAGAGAGTGTTGCTCGGTACACATCCAGGTTTAATGATGGGTAAACATCTATGTCAGGCACAATATTTGTTCTCCACATACTTCAGAATCGCCTCTTGGTATTGGGTATTATATAAAGCATTGTTCTGAGAATGAATATCCATGCCCTTCTCGTACGTTGTTAACAATCGCAACGTCGGGAAAAGATCAAGGATATGCGCTGATTTAAGAAGCATACCCATTATTGGAGTTACTTCAGCATGAGATTTGGACAGCAACTGTTGAGCAAACTTCATGGCGAAGAACATGTCATCCTTTGACTGAGGCTGTGTCCTGGCTACAGCTCCAATAATACCATCAACATGATCGAACATGTCATTAGACACTGTAATAACATGATGCGAACTAACAGGATATCTCTTCTACATCCACTGCGTCCAGAATCGAAATGGCTTCAAAACTTCCATTACATAGTTGCCAATGGTCCAGTCATTCTGTATTGTGAACTGTAGCTGGTAATTACGGTAGTATGGATTCTAGCACCACTCGCATATAAATTGCGCTAATCATTTTGCTTACTCAAACAACCCCAGTGTCCAATTCCGATGTGTCTTTACATTCATAATAGGTCGTACTGCAATTTAGATTTTGGATTTTGGACAATCAATGAACTCTTATTTATGACCTGGTGTCAGTAGAATCAATACAGCAAGCATTCTCTGCCATCCGCAGGTCAGTTTTAGTAGTTTCAAAATTTCTTGAAATACATCCTTTCTCAATTATCTTTGCCAAACCTGATCTCATGGGTGACACCGTATATATTCTGGCATTCTCATCTTTCCGAAGTCTTTGACTCATCCCAATGTCTATGCTTGCATACTCTGCAAATTGCTAATCATGCTCATGGGCTTCCCAAGGTTTGGCGTGGACTTTTACACTGAGACTGCGCATGAATGCACATAAAGCCAGCTGTATGGTGTGTGCCATGTATGGTATGTGGTTGCTCAATGCAGGCCACTCAATTCCGCAGGCCACAAGAGTTGAATGAAGTTCCCGAGTTATGGAATAATTGGAGGACATATTTTCAGTTGAAATTCCAAGAGAATGGCCGTCGGATATCTTGTAACCGACCTGTCGAGACGATTGATTGATTGAGTCGAAGTCTAAGATGACATGTAGTCTTTGTAGTAGCTATGAGCCCTAAACCAGAGACATGTGACGACGTACTCTACAAAGACTTGGTTTAACACTCCTTCATAGTATTATCACCTCCGTAAAACACCAAGCTATAGAAACGACTGTCAGAAAATAACCAGCAGACAGAAGACAGAAGACAGAAGCAAAACCATGTCATGCCCTGAGCTACTCAGAAACAACCGCTCATCCCATTGGAAAGGTCTATCATGGGCCTATTTCCAAACTAGGCAGTCGATTGTGCTGTTGGCATCAACTCTCTTGACTTCCAATCAACCACTCCACTGAAGGTGATACACAGTCCTGTTGTATTGTGTTGGCAGCTGGAGCGTTGTTGGTTCCTGTACGCAGCCTCTTGGTCCCAATCATCGGTTGTGCTGTCGGTGTCAGTGTAGGTGTTGATAGTGGAGACACTTCCCTGTCACGATATTGACTTCTGCTGGACAAACAAAGTGGAATTGTTAATCGTCATTTCACATTGAAACACAAGTGCTCCAACCTCATTGTACAGTGGAAGATATGTGCGTACGAATGTGAAGGTGTGTCTAATGTCAGTGTTGAAATTGGTGATGCTTCTCCATAGCTCCAAATTGATTTGGAGATGCTTCTCCACAGGTAACTCTTCTTCTGACAGCTGTAGGAAACTCATTCCCGTAGATCATAGATCCCCAAATGCGGCCGCCTGGGAGTAGGAATGGGGATGTCATCATTGAAGGGTTAGGGTGAAGGTATACACAGTACAGCTAACAAAGCTTCCTCGTCCTCACTGTAGGGGAGTCCACAGACTTTGTGGAGTAATGGCTACAATTGCCACCGCCAGTCTTTCGCATTGCCCAAATCACATTCCCAGCGGACTGTTACGGAACAACCACAGCTCTCCCTTGCAGTTTTGTGTGTGTTTGTTGACATCTCCCAAGATTCCGTCGTCTATTACCCGCCCACTACTTGTAGAGTATCCAAATACCACGCTGTATGTCGATCTTCTTGGCTGGTAACCTGGTGACCTCTTACAAAATTGCTTCAACCACATCTCGGTGATGATGCTGATGTTGACCTGAACTCATCCTGTCGATGTCGATATTGACCTGAACTCTTGCCACACTGCTCTCCTTAGTCGTGCTGAACATGTCCTGTTGATGTATGATTTGGTTGGCGTAATTGTATACCCATAGAGCTCATCACTGCGGCCATTGTGGCCATTGCAGCCATTGCAGCCATTGCGGCCATTGCAGCCATTGCAGCCATTGCAGCCATTGCAGCCATTGCAGCCATTGCAGCCATTGCAGCCATTGCAGCCATTGCAGCCATTGCAGCCATTGCAGCCATTGCAGCCATTGCAGCCATTGCAGCCATTGCATCCATTGCAGCCATTGCAGCCATTGCAGCCATTGCAGCCATTGCAGCCATTGCAGCCTGTGGGGACGGATTTGAGTGCGGTCATCACGTGGGTTGGTTTAGGGTTGTGTGCGGCAGAGCCTCATGCACTTTAGTTCTTGTGTACGTGTCAATTAGACTTAGCGAGAGTCAGTAAGTTTAGGTCAATAGAGAGATTCAGGACACCGGACACCGTACACCAGGTTATGAGTCCAGGCACTTCCCTGATTTGACAAACTCGACCCGAATTGCAGCATCATCGACACAGTCTCGGAGGAGTTCAGATAGGTTGACTCGACACGTGTACGGACGACAAGATGGCCAAATCGGCAGCGATCTCGATTAGGAAGTTTGATTGTACGGACTAGAAGAGCTGCAGTTTGGAAGTTGAAACACTCTTGGAGCAGAAGCAGGGTCTCGGCATTGTCGACGGTACAGAGGAAGCACCAGATGCGAAGAATGCGCAAGACACGACTGAGTTTAAAGCATGGAAGAAGCAGCACAGAATCGCGCGGTCGACCATTCTCTTGGCGATGGAGAGGTCTTTGCAGCAGCAGTATGGCGTTCAGAAAGACGCAAAGGCGCTATGGGATCAGCTGAAGGAGGACAAGAAGTCGAAGGTGATGCTGAATGTTTGGGCTTTGCGCGACGAGATGTCAGAGGTGAAGTTGAGCAATTGCGAGAATGTACAGGAGTACGCATCGAAGATCCAGGGGTATGTGAATGACTTCACTGTCTGTGCGGAGAGTTCGACCGGTACGATGCCAAAGAGCGAGCACAGCTACTACATGATGCAGGGTATAGGAAAGGATGACGATTGGAGGGTTTTCACCGAGTTGATTTACGACCAAATCGATACGCTGGCCAACAAACTGGAGGAGATCGTTACGAAGATGAAAGCCCACGAAGCGCGATTACAGAAGGACGACAATTTGGAGGTGGCAGCCATGTTCTCAAAGTTGCGGAAGAAGAGCGAGAAGCGGAATTCAAAGACTCGAAAGTTTCGGAAGTCCCGTGGTAGCGATAGCGAGAGTGTTGGTAGTAGTTCGGAGAGCGAGAAGCATCGCCGCAGGCATACTCAGAAATGCTACAGATGCCATAAGGTGGGGCATATTGCAAGGTATTGCCCAAGCATCGCAGTGGTGGAGAGCGCAGCACCGACAGAGACTTTGGCCACCGCATCGATGACGACGACATCAATTGAGAACTATTGGATGACAGTCACTGGCATATCCCCTGAGAAGGAGGGCTGGTACTTGGATTGTTCCACGACTTCTCACGTTTGCGGAGATCGGCGAAAGTTGGAACGGTACACAAAGTATACCAAAAGAGATGCACGGGAGATTCGCGACTTTGCCGGAACCGTAGTGGGCAAGGCCATCTGGCACGGAGATGTTCGATTGAGGCTTCGACTACCTGGAGGCCACCACCGCATATATGAAGTAGTGGTGAGAAATATCTTGCATGTGGAAGGAGCACACAACTCGCTCTCCCAATCACGGCTTATGGATCGGGGATTGTGGATTGTTGCAGTCAAGGGCTACGGAATCAAGATATAGGATAAAACGCCGACAGACAGTGCTCGAGGTCAAGGTCGAGGTCGAGGAAATCTTGTGGGCGTGGCACGCCAGATTGGAGGGTTATTCCGGCTGGATGTGAAGGTTACAGGAAAGAGATATCGAGCGAGAGGATAGGAGCTCCAGGCATGGTTGATTGTTTGGGAGGAGCTCCAGGTAAGGTTGATTGTTTGGGAGGAGCTGCAGGCAACGCTCTGTCTTCGTTTTCTTTGTGGATTAGTCTTACGGTCGTGATACTGGCCTGGAGGAGTGTGGGGACGGATTTGAGTGCCGTCATCACATGGGTTGGTTCAGGGTTGTGCGCATCGTAGCCGCATGCACTTCAGTTCTTGTGTACGTGTCAATTAGACATAGTGAGAGTCAGTGAGTTCAGGTCAATAGAGAGATTCAGGACACTGGACACCGTACAACATAGCCATCATGGCAAACTCAGTGCTTTAAGCAGATCAGTGAGATATTATCGAGACGAGGCATCTGAGCCCATTCCATAGTTCATTCATCATGCTCAGTCCATGAGGTGACCTGCTCCCAGATGTGTTTGCCACACATCTGGGGGGACTGCACCCTCGCCCATAGGGAGGTTCACAATTCGACTGATATTCCTTGATAGTTGTCGAAAATGGTATCCGCATTGTGGTTGCCTCATAACTGCATTCATTGTCAGAGAGGATTCTCTCAGGGAAATATTTCTCAGGGCGGTGGTGGATGGTAGAACCAGCTTGCTGAGTAATGCATTATATGATTGTCATAGCTCGCGGTTTGCTATAGTATATTAAGGAAATTGAGCGAAAACAAATCATACGATAAGGTAGTGAATGCAGGTAATGTGGTGAAATTCAGAAGTGACAATGACCTTCACCGGGAAAAATAACCTTATGCAACACGTAACTCATAGTGAAGCTGTTTTTGGGACGGTAATTCATAGCATATTTGACGTGTGGCACTATGAACATCCTATGGACCTACATGTTAACTAGATTACAATGATACGCATGCAATTTTGTGCGCTGGATACTACACATTACATTGCATTCAACAAACTTGAAAGCAGGCTGCCAAATGCACTCAATTGCACACACCCAGCCTGCTTGACTGTACGCTTCCAATTGCTCTCGATGGCACACTCCCAGTCTGCTTGACTTACGCTCTTAAGTAAGCTCTCAAGATGCTACCAAGTACACTCCCGGGCATGCTCTCAAGGACTCTTTCAATTGCACTCGATGACACACTCCCAAGTACACTCTGAGAACACTCCTAAGTACACCGAGTACATTCTCATGTACACTTCCGGGCATGCTCTCAAGGACGCTCACAATTGCACTCGATGGGACTCCCCCTGCCTGCTTGACCGTACGCTCCCAAGTAAGCTCTCAAGACGATCTGAAGGATACTCTCGAGCATGCTCTCAAGTCCACTCCCAATTGCACTCGATGACATACTCCCAGCCTGCTTAACTATACACTCACCAGTAAGCTGACAAGATGCTCACAAGTACACTTCGAGTACATTCTCAAGTACACTCCCTGGCATGCTCTGAAGGACGCTCCTAATTGCACTCGGTGGCACACTTGCGGCCTGCTTCACGTATGCTCTCAAGTAGACTTTCAAGACGCTCAGTTCACTCCTAGTATGTTCTGAAGTACACTCCTGGGCATGCTCTCAAGAACGCTCCCAATTGCACTCGAAAGCACACTCCCAACCTGCTTGACTATACACTCCCAAGTATCCTCTCAAGACACTCCCAAGTACACTCCGAGTACGCCCCCAAGTACACTTCTGAGTACGTTCTCAAGTACACTCTCGGGCATGCTGCCAAGGACGCTCTCACTTGTACTCGATGGCACACACCCAGCCTGCTTGACTGTACGCTCCCACACCAGCTCTCAAGAAGCTTTTAAGCACACTCCTGAACACACTCTCAAGTACACTCCCAATTGCACTCCATGACACTCCCAGCCTGCTTGACTATACGCTCCCACGTTAGCTTACAAGATGCTCCCAAGTACACTCCGAGTACGTTCTCAAGTACACTCCCGGGCATGCTCTCAAAGACGCTCCTAATTGCACTAGATGGCACACTCCTCGCCTGCTTGGCTCTACGCTCCCAAGTACACTCTCAAAAGGCAAAACACTCCCGATCTCATTTGACTATATGCTTCCAGGTATGCTCCCAGGTGCTCAGTCCCGAGACTTGCTGAGTTGCAGGAGCCAGGCACCAGGGGGCGGGTGGTGGGTGGTTCATGGCGGATGGCATATGATGGCTGATATCATGACGTCGGTCGATATCACAGTCTGAACGTTATCTTTAACGCTCCCACCGTGACAAGATCTCATGATGCCTCATGGTCATGGTATTGAGAATTGTAGCCTTAGGTTCCGCAGGATAGGTAGACAATTCGAACTTGGGGAGAGCAGATCCCTGACTCAGATTTCCAAGGGGAATCTGCTGCCCGCTTCGTATCGGTTGTGTGCATATGTGTGTGCATTCGGTCTGGGGCTGATGGAGATGATCGCAATGGCAATGGCAATGGCAATGGCGATAGTGATGGTGTTGGTGATAGTGATCATAGTACCAGAAGTACTTAGACAAGTAGGTTGGCTACATCAACGTCAGTATCAAAGCTTCCACAGACTTTGAGTCTTCTTCCAGCCAAAGCTTCCATGGACCTAGAGTCTTCTACTAGCCAAAGCTTCAACAGACCTAGAGCCATCTATTAGCCAAAGCTTCCAAAAACACAGAGTTTTCCATCGGCCAAAAGCTTTCCGTGGAAAACTCTGCTCCTCCCGAATATGCTCCTAGATGCTTGATCGAGAGATTTGTTGAGTTGCAGACGCCAGGCACCGGGACGCGTGAGGCAGGTGGCGGGTAGCAGGCGGTAGGCGGCCAAAATCATAACGTCGGTCTATATCCTAGTCTGAATCGTATCTTTAGTGCACCCAGCGAGACAAAATCTCATGATGCCCCAAGACCATGGTGTTGACAATGGCAGCCTTAGATTCAGTAGGAATGGTAGGCAATTGTATCTTGGGGAGAGCAGATCTCCGACTCAGATATTCCAGTGGAATCTGCTGCTTTTTTCCCACTGATTGTGGGCGTATGCATGGCCATTTGGGCCGGGGCTGATGGTGATGATGGCGATGGTGATGATGGCGATGGTGATGATGGCGATGGTGATGATGGCGATGGTGATGATGGCGATGGTGATGATGGCGATGGTGATGATGGCGATGGTGATGATGGCGATGGTGATGATGGCGATGGTG
>Ga0307514_10001143_pt1 | contig 36341 bp, 38 predicted proteins | sample 16_EM_MG_FD_203088 | JGI IMG/M metagenome (GOLD analysis project Ga0307514, IMG submission 203088) | Populus trichocarpa ectomycorrhiza microbial communities from riparian zone in the Pacific Northwest, United States - 16_EM | ecosystem: Host-associated > Plants > Roots > Unclassified | place... | reverse complement strand
TTCCTGAGTGATTTTATGTGTACGGATCACTTCCCTCAACTCGATTGTCAATTTGAATAACGGCCGTCCTAGGTATAGATATTAGCGTATACTATGACTCCAGTCGAGATAGGCTCTTACATCTGGTCAGAATTCATAGCAAAAGTCAAATTTGATTTATGCCGCTCAAGTAACTGAGTAATTTGGAGCACATCCGCCTTTTGAAATGGCCACTTCAACCTCTGGCTCAGAGTTTTCCTCTTTTTATTTTGTCTTACGCTTGGCTCCAAAATCTCAAGAATTTGGTCAAACTTCTTTTCAAGTTCCGAAGAGCTTCTTTCGAGGAGCGGCCCCAGTGTAATCAACTTGGTGGCACCAGGACCTTTTGCAAAGTGGCTAACTTGCTGAAATGTAGTTTGGAGAGCCGTAATGCTATCCATAAGGTCACCCATCTCGGATTGGGCATTCGTAGCATCCTAACCCCATATAAAATTATTTACTATTGATAGTGGTTCAAATTGCTTGCGGGGAATTCTTACCTGATAGTATTTGTGGATAGTTGACCAGACCTTGCCAGCAACTTGAACCACAGTCATCGCACTTGCGACCACACCTAGTACTTCGGCCATGGTTTTATATGTAAATATCACGATCAAAGGGATGGTGCTGTCGTTGTGTTGTGTTGTGTGTAGTTGTGTTGTGTGTAGTTGTGTGTAGTTGTGTGTAGTTGTGTCGTGCATGTCGATGTGTTGTATATGTTGCTTCTTGGCCAGCACATATACAATGCGTGGGGGAAAGTGAGGACGCAACCTAATTTGCAGGGGAACGCACTGTACCTACCAAAAACCTCGCCAACCCCACCTCACCCCACCTCACCTACTACCTCACCCACCATGCCCAAGAAACATACCGCCAAACCCGCCAAACCCCCGCGGGAACGCACCCACCACGGCGGGGCGCGCATCACCCGCAGCGCAGAGGCCATCGAGTCTGGCACCGGCCCTGTGCGGCCCGCATTCAAAGCCGCCGCGTGGGACATGCAACATTGCGACCCGAAGCGGTGCTCCGGGAAAAAACTAATCCGCCTAGGGCTAATGCGAGATCTTCGTATTGGGCAGAAACATGCCGGAGTCGTTCTTACCCCGAGTGGGAAGATCCCCGTGAGCCCCGCGGACCAGGGGACGCTAGAGAGTTATGGGGCGGCGGTGGTGGAGTGTTCATGGGCGAGGCTGGAGGAGGTGCCGTTTGCGAGGATTGGAGGGAGGTGTGAAAGGTTATGTACGTACTGAGTTCTGGTGGTAGTAGTATTATGGGTTTTACTAATATCGTACCTCAGTACCCTACCTCATTGCCGCAAACACAGTCAACTACGGCCGTCCCTGGAGGCTCAACTGTGTCGAAGCCCTCGCCGCCACCTTCGCCATCTGCAACCACCCTGACTGGGCCGAGCAAATCCTCTCCCCGTTCTCCTACGGCTCCTCCTTCCTCTCCATCAATTCCGACCTTCTCTCCCGCTACTCTAAATGCACCAGCGCGGACGAAGTCCAAAAAGCCCAAGAAGAGTACCTGGAAGCTCTGAATAAGGAATTTGACCAACGCAGGCAGGAAAGCGCAAATGCCGAAGGAGGGGTTTGGGGGGAAGGAAATAGGAATAGAGTTGCGAGGTATGCTGTTGGAGAGGATGGAGAGGGGGAGGGGGGTAGTGAAGATGAGGAGGATTGTGGGGGTGATGAAGGGGAAGAGAGAGAGGAAAGGGGGAACCGGTTATTGCAAATCCAACGAACCCTTTCCCCCCCACGCAGTGACTCCGACTCTGACAACGCCGAGCAGATGGCAATGCTCAGACAAAAAGTCCTCGCGTCAAAAGCATTTTCATCGACACCACAAACGGCAAGAAGGCCTTCTATACATGTACAGGAGAAACATACTGATCCACCGAGGACATCTCATGCCACCCATTCAGATTCAGAGGATGATGAGCATGGTGGGGCGGATATCGCAGAGGCCTATCCAGTTCATGAGGATCAAGGACCAAGTATAACACAGGGATCAGCAAGGAAGCAGAGTGAGGAATTTGTGGCGGTGTTTTCTCGCACGGTGATTTCGGCGCCGAACAGGCCAGTTTGAGAGATATGGAATCACGTGACTGGATGTGACTACCTATTAAGTCTGACTGAAAGGAAAAAAGTAGAGGTGGAAAAGGTGTGGATATTACTTGTATGTATATGTATATGGCGTTTTATAGGCGTTTCATTTCATTCTACTTTTCGCTTCCCAAAATCAAAAATTGATATCCATGCCATCGCCAAAATAATCGCTCCAATCCCACTCGCCAAATCAGAAATGGTTTACTTATGCTCCTATCCCTATCCCCGCCTTGGCCCCTTCCACCGCTGCTTTGACTGATACGCAGCCCATTTTTGCATATCCTCCCTATGCATGAGTTTTTCTATTGTATAGAATTCCTTTGCGAGGGTCCCGACTTTGTGCGTGCGTCATGTTGCGGCATGGTCTGTAGGGATGTATATGAGTAATTCGTGGAGAAGAGGGTGGGGGAGCGGTATACAGACCTATATATATCCGTTGAAAGAAAAGGTATTATACCAACCATTATACCAACTACAGGATAATGGAAAAAAATGGAAAAAAGATGGCGAAAAAAAAAAACACACGAAAAACAGACGAAAAACACACGCTAGTCGCAGCACTAAAAAGAATATTTATACAGACATCCTCTCTTAGACCCACCCACCCATCACACGGGCTCACTGATACTTTGGCTGCACCGGCACCGGCACAGGCCTCTCCTTATCCTGCACAAGCTCATACAGTGTCGTAGTCCTAAAATCAAACATCTCATCATGCGCACAAAACGGGTGTCCCAACAACGTCCTGGCAGTCGGCCGCTCCGCTGGTTCACTACGTGCCAACGCCATTAGTCTCGCTACCATCAATATTCTTCCCCAATGCAGACGCTTACATAGTATGACAATCCGCCAGGAACCCAATCGCCTCCGGGCTAATAAAGGGTGCCACATCATCCGGAACCGGCGGCGAACTCTGCTTACTTCCCAGCTTGTAAATCGCCCCAATAGCTTCCTCTTTCGACCAAGGCCTTCGCCCAGCAAACATTTCTATCACGACACACCCAAGGGACCAGATGTCGATTTTGGCAGAGTAGCCTTGGCCTTCGGGGCGGATAACCTCAGGGGCCATCCAGAAGACTGAGCCTTGCATTGAGTTTCCTGGATCGTTGCCGTAGATGTTTTCTACGCACCCATCAGTAACTTCATCTCCAAGGAGCCCGGGGTGGAGGGGGGTAGGAAATGAAGGACTTATTCAACTCACCACTCTTTTTCGAGATCCCAAAATCTGAAATCTTACAAGTCCCCGTTTTATCCAACAAGATATTATCCGCCTTCAAGTCTCTATGTAATATCCCCTCCCTATGGAGATACTCCAGCCCTGATAGCGTCTGTCTCGTCAGACTCCTAACAATGGGCTCATCAAATTTCCCATGTTTCCTCAAACAACTTCCAATCGACCCACCAGGAATATACTCCAAAAAGATACTAATCGACATCTCCTTCCTTTCGCACCCAAGATACTGCACAATATTGACATGGTCCAGATGCTGCATAGTCTCAATCTCTTGATTCAGCGCGGCAATCATTTCCTTCAGCAGCTCACTATCCCCGTTCGACGCATGCCTATTGACTTCAACTTGCTTCACCGCCAAAAAGTCACCAGTTGTTGCGTTCATGCCCAAGTATACACGGCCATATGTACCCTTGCCAATCAACGGCCCCTTGAACCACTTGAACGTAGCTTGCCGTTTTGGCCACTGTGACTGTGGTGGAGGTTCTTGCGTTTGCGCTTGTCTGAGCTCGCGCTTCCCCTGGCCAGGTTTGACTTCTATAAGCCTCGCACCAAACAACTTTGTGCTCTTCCTCCGTAGCATAGCTTGCTTATCCATCCCACCCGCAGTGGGGCCACTCCCAACCGGCTGTTGCTGCTGTTGTTGTGCCAATTTCTTGCCTCTCTCGTGTGCACCTCGGGCAACTTCTCTGATGGATTTCATCCTGCCCAGCGCTCCTGAAGAGCGGCCCACATTACGTACCGCAACAGATGAGGGCCTTGGGTTTTTTAGTGCAGGATTCTCTGGCATAGGCATGTTATCCTCGTCTTCTTCTCTCACAGCACTGACAACAGGCATGTCATCTCCTGGCATTGGCAGTGCCGAGCTCGACATGCGGGGTCTTTCCGTGGCTGGAGAAGGTGATGGAGGTGGTGAGCTCACGGCAGAGTCGTCAATCAAGGGCTGATCAAGATCAAGATTGGGGAACAGCTCGTCGAGGTTGTCAATAAGTGTTTCCGGTGCGGGACGTGAAGCCCAGTCTTCATCGATAAAGGATGTAGGCCGTTTTATGGGGTAATCGGCTGGAGAGTGCACTGGCCCAGCTGACCTCGGAGACGGTGCCATGTTTCCTGCTGGGGGATAGATAAGATGCTTGTCATCCCCTTCATGGAATTCCACATTCTTCAGCGAGGAAGGCGTAGAGCCTGCAGTGCTACCACCCACTGCTGAAGTTACTGGAGTTTCTCTAAACGTCACACCTTTTGTTGAAACGGTCAATGCCGGCTTCTGGGATTCGTTTGTATTACTCCTACCTGAACCGCTGTCTGATGATGGTGGCGTATCTTTAGGTTTTGTAGTCTTACCAGTCAATGGGATTGCAAACAGTCCGTCATCCGAGTCGCTGTCATCCTCTTGCTGTGGAATCTGGGGCGTTGGCATAAATGTAACCTCATTTTCCACAAATTCCACCTCTCCAAATCCCTTTCTAAGCTCATCCCCTGGACTAACCGGCACCGGTGAGCCTGGAGTATGCTGATTTGGCATCACAACAGGTGGGTTCTCTAAGGCACCGGCCTGGTAGTCAGGGACCGTAAATTCCTGTGGCTGCTCCCATCCATAACCAGGTGGACCAACAGAGTGAGGGCTACCAGACGCAGACACACTATCAATAGATGGCATCTCTCTACCTTGCTGCGGAGCAAACGGCTGTGAGGATGGTAAATTATCACCAGGCATGACATACAGTCCACGCTCTTGAATAGACATTCTCCGTGATGACACAAAAGAACTAGCGCCTTCGGCAGGTACAGGTGGTACCGCTTTCCTCATCGTCCCCTGCTCCCGCATCTCTTGCCTTCGCACAATGCTGTTCTTCCGTGTTGTTCCAACATACCCCGAAGTCTCCGCAAATTGTCTTCTAAACGTGTCCACTCCCTTCTTAGAGAGAGAGCCTATGGAACTTCTGGACAGGGTCTCTGCAGGTGGCGGTGGTGGCTTGCGATGCGGTACAAGAGGATTGGGAATCATGTGTTCAAACGACTTGTCTTCAAAAGGTGATGCTCTGGGGTTGTCAAAGTCAATAACCTTCTTGTCAGGACTGTTAATCCTAGCGAAGCCAGAGTTTCGGTCTGCTGTCTGCTGCTGGAGCCGTAGACCTTGGTCTTTTCTTCGCTTCTGCTCCAATTCCATTTCTCTCTTCTTCTTGTATTGGTCCGCTACCACCTTGAATTCGGAAGATTGTTGGTTAGGGTCAGATATATAGGTGCTGCTCTGACCAAAGAAGAGCTCATCACGGCTTGCGTCTTCGGATGGATTGAATTCTATCGGTGAAGACTCTGTCGTTGACCCCCTTTGTACTTTCAAACCATTGTTATCGTAACTTCCCCACACCCCAATGGTAGAATTGTACATTGGGTCGTCATGGTCGATGGGTGTAGGCTGCACAGAAGGCCTGGGCCCCGCCGGTACAGCTATGGGGCTCCTAGGCTCTGTAATATCAATCTTCGGCCCTTCTGGTAGTGCTCCTGCATCTTGCCTGGTCTTGAAATCGTTTAGCCTCCCCAGCAGGTCATCTAACGAATCTGACCCAGGTGGCTCCTGCTTCTTTTCCAGAACCTTCTCCACTTGCTTATTTTGATACTCATGTTGCTGGCCAGTTTGTGCATGCGAATTAAAGTTAGAAGGGGGTTGTCGTGACTGGCGTCGGACAGTGGCAGAGTTCGGCTCCAGTGAGATTGGCTTTCTGGTGATTCCATTGACAGGATTGAGAGGATATATCTGTCGAGACTCAGAGACAGACTGTGTTGGTGCACTCACTTGTGGCTGTATTACGCTTGTTGGGACAAGGGTTGGCACTGGCTGTTCTATGTAGAACTTCACCGTCGCCTTGTCATCAGCATGCCTACGAGACACCAATAGCATATGATCTGAGAGGTATTCCTCTATGACCAGCTTGATGTTAGATAAGCCCCCCATACTGATCAGCATATGATGGATCATGACATACCATGTTCCGTTTGACCAACTTCAGTGTGATATATCGCAGCTGTTTCCCAGTCTAGAATATTCAGGGACAGACAGAGGGTTTTGCGGATAGCGTCTGCACTTTCCAGTTCGGTAAGATCAACAAGGGCAAAGTGTTTCAAATTTGTCGTTGCAAATACCCTCAAAGGATATTTTTCCTGAGGTACACCTGATGATGATGATACTTGCCTATGGCCAGGGACTCGCTTAAGTGCCCTCTCCTGCTCGGAGACCGTGGATGCCGTAGCTATTGAGGAGTCGCTATGATTATGCTCATGTATAAATGGCAAATTTGGAACTTGCTTTTCTAGTCTCGCGGAGTTTTCCCTGAACGAGGGGCTACTGGGAGACTCAGTGTCACCCTAGAAATCGTCAGCAAATAGACTAACACATGTAGTCACCTAAGGCACTTGAAGTCCTGGACGGGGTTCACCATACATGGGAGTCATCATCGCGCGTTTTTTTACGAGAAAAGAATTCTTTTACTCTTGCACCGCCGAATTTCGAAGATGTCTCCTTTTCGTGGCTTGTACTCGGCCTGCCATTATTCCTCGCCTTCGCATCAGTTTTCTGGCTATTATCAACAACAGCCCACCGTGGGCCATCCCTGTAAACAGATGAGGCAATTGACTCCTGGGAGTTCGTCTTTGCATGTCTTCCCTGCATATTCTGGTATGATGGCGATGGTGAACTCTGGGGAGAGTCTTGGAGACCGCGAGATGATGAAGCATATGGGCCTTGCGAATGTCCTCCGTGGAGACTTGCTACGGAGCCTGACGGGGACTGTCCTCGCACATTATTCATTCCCCCTAATGCTAATTTTGTATATTCAGCTCGCCTCGTAGGGACTTGTTGATCAGATGCGGCTCGTGATTGAAGGTCAGTGGTAGAACGTGGGTCGCTTTGACCGCTCGGATTATCATACATCTCAGACAATGTCACTCTGCGAGTAGCGTTAGGTTTGGCCTGACGACCAGAGCCCTCTGAGTACGCTGGTGACATGGGCACAGGTGGTGCATTCTGGCCCAGTTTCGTGATCTCTCGCACGAGGCCCTTGATCTTCTTTCCAGCCCTCTTCTCCCTTTCTGGATCTGCGTTTGGGCCATATAATCTCAATACCTCAGGTAAAATAGCCTGTTGTAACTGTGATGAATATCGTTGCCCAAGTTCTAGAAAATCCATCCCATGTATGTTGAGGTTTCGGAATGCATCTTGCCACTCCTGAGAGAAACTGTTTCGATCAAGCCAGGCTATAACCCGCTCAGGGGTCCAAAATAAGCCATGATCCGGAGATATTGGTTGGACGGAACCTGCAGTTGATGGGGATTGCAATGGCATATTTGGGTGTCGAGATATTGTTGCCGTTTGGTTCTGATTTGCGGCCAATATTGAACGAGGGTTAACTAGATATCCATCGTCCGAGTCTGGTCGGAAACTACGCTCAGATGAAAGGTCCAAGTCTTGTGGTCGGTGATGGACAGGCTGATGAAGGGTACTGTTGCCATACATTCCCGGGCTATGGTGGGAAGTAGGTGTCTGATGCGGAATGTAAAGCGCCTGCTGTTGTTGTGGTTGGTGAGGTTGATATTGCGCTCCTTGAGTCCATTGCGGGCCACCGTGACCTTTACTCCAAGAATTCCAGTTCTGATTATGGGCAGGATGATCCTTCATGGGTGGTGGGGGGGGGACTCCAAGAGGCATACCATGGTTAGCAGGCGGACCACCTGGTGGTGGGGGTGGTAAAGACATCATATTGTTTGTAAGGCCTGGTGATGGGGGTGCAAAGCCACGATTTGCGACATCCATAACAGAAGCTGAGACAGTTCGTTGTCCAGGGTGGCCGTGGGGGGGACCTTGCGCTCGGACGGCTCCAGGCGGTCTAGAAGGAACAAAGCTGGGAAGAACCAAATTCGCAGAAGATCCAGTATCGGCGCTGGTGTGGGTATGAGCTCGAGGACGGGTCATCAGCGAACTTGTAGCAGCTGGGACATAGCTTGACATTATAGCAGTTCCAGAGACGGCAAGTGTGCCGGTAGGGGGGGGCGGCAGTTTAGCTCCGAGCGCTCAACGGAATGTGTCAAATGAATGGCGCTGACAGAAAAAGTGGATGTTGAGCTGAGATGGGACAGGTTGTGGCATCCGCAGTGTGTTGGTACACCCAACATACGCCACTCCTGCAAAAGCCCCACGCGAGCAACAGGGAAAGCCAGGTATGATGGTGTATCAGATGGACTCGTGCGAGGGCGGGGGGGGGGCGGGGGGTTGATTGATGTGAAAAAGACGGCTGTTCTGGTTAATCTGTCACGGATCGGCAGCTTCAGCTCATGGTCGAAGATCCAGTGCAGTGGGTCCTCGATAGACACTGGACTGGATCAGAATAGTGCCGCCGCGACAAAGTCGACGACAAGGTGCAAGCTTCGAGAGGGAGGGGGGTCTCGAAGAAAAAAAATAAGAAGCGCCTCTTGTGCTGCGGAGAGGAGCAACCAACTGCAGCGGGCCTTGTGGAGTTGGGTTGGGACACTAAGTACTAAGGTAGACGAGAAGGAAGAGGCAGCAGAGACACAACGGCTAGATTTTTGAAGAGTGAGATATGGATGTAGTCTGTAAGTGTTGGAGGGCATCGGAAGGAAAACAGCCCTGTTCGCAAGTTAACCGTACCGTATTGTCCCCGTACGTACGGGGGGGGGCCAGCCAGCCATTATCCACAGGACGCAGGGGAGGCAAGAGATGAAACAGAAATACCTAGAGGCGATGGCTTGAACGTTTTCCCCGCCACCAGGCGCCCCGAAAGCTCCAGTGATACCCCCTTCATCCCCATATGCCTATCCTTTCCAATGGGGGGGAGTAGTGCTACGAGGGGCAGTGCAGCCAGACTAGGGGGGGAGGGGGTTCATTACCACGGTATATACAGGGCTACTAGACTGTATATACAGTATGTACCTACCTGGTTCCATTTGCCTCTTCACTTTTCACTAGGGTAGGATATGCTGAAGGGACATGATACATATGTACTGCATGTACATAGAAAACACTGGCCAGTTCCAAAGATCAATTTGTTTCAAGGAAATATGGTGATCTCATGCACATCGTGTTATTGGTCTGCTGGTACCTATCTACATGTACCTACCTACATACATACGCAGTATGTGCACAGCACGGCGCCTAGAATTGGTTTTTACCATACACAGGACTCCCCTCACACAGTGTATACAAACAAATCCAGCCGGGGTATATACATATGTAGGTCCATATGGTGGCATGTTGTGTCACTTGAAAGACATGAATTCGGAATCCAAACTTCTAAAAAGTTGGAGCGAGGTTTATTGTTGCTGTGGTAACTGGGTGATGTACTCGCACAGTAGCTACACTCTATCACCTATTGCTACACACCACTGGATAACATACCTCCCTACAGTATAATCATACCTACCCTGAGACAACAAGGAGCTCAAGGTCAGCTGACCAGCCTCATGATAGCAACTCGGCGAAGCAAAGAGGGGATTGGAATAAGACATCCTACAATTCATTATTAAAGCATATGAAAGCAGGGGACTTACGGGAAACACATCACATTACATCAGTGAATAAATGGCATTGCTTGAGGGTTATCTACTTAAGTAGGTAGTCTGGGTTAACTATCTCACGACTAATCTAAACCTTATGGCCTAATAATTCTAGGTTTCATTCAGGGTAATAATATATTAATATTAAATACAATTGTAGTCTAAGTACCACACACTCTTGTGTGAATGTAGGTAGCCAGACTATAGCCAGACTGAGTATGTTGTACAATCATATTGCCTCGGTACACCGATGGATTGTAATGTAATAGAACTTGTCTCTTGCCCCTTGCCCCACATTACCAAAATCATCTTCACGTCATGTCGTTGAGACATAACTCCAGCCCATGATCATAGATGAGTCTTCATAGACACAACAATGCATTAGGTACATCTCCATAGTCACACAGCGATCTGTGTAACACCATTTGGCAAGAGACTAAATAACAATATATAAACAGAATAGGTACCAGCGCATTCTGAAATCAATAACAAATAAACATATAAATAAACACAGCTTACACCATAAACTCCTTCAACATCACATCTCTTCCTCGGTTACAATGTCATCCCCGGAAATAGACCCTGTCCTAATCTCCACAAACTCTACAATCTTCAAGGACTGCCTCACACCCATTATATACCGAAAATTCACAAACCGGTCCAGCACAAACCCAAAACAATCGTCAGATCCCGATATCACTGTTTCGGAATTATCAGATTTCATTGATGTTTGTTGATCCCCACAGTTCCTAGTGCGATTGATTACACACAAATTTCCGCAAATACACTCCCCACTAACCACCTTCCTCTACCCCACACAGTACCTCAGTGACGAGCTCTTCTCGACCCTCCCTCTCCCCCTCCGCCAGCTAACCTACACCGGCAAAGACTCAACCCCGTCCCCAGAATCCCTCACACCCCTCTACCCCCTGCAGACCCTCCCGCACGCCTTCACCGACTCGCTCATCAGCTATGGGGTTATCAGCGACGAAGACGACGCAGGGAAGATCGCGCTCGCGGCAATCGAGGAGTATGCAGAGGAAGCGGGGAAGCCACCACCAATCTGGAAGGACACGAAGAAGGACGTAGAGGAGTGTGAGATTTGTGAGAGGAGGGTGGGATTGGCATATCATCACCTAATCCCCGTATGTTACTACCCGGGTCAAGAGAGGGGAGGGGAGCGCGAGAGTGGTGTACATATGTTCTAACTTCCTCATTTTGCGCGCTGGTGGTAGAAATCGACACACGCAAAGGTCCTCAAGCGCGGGTGGCATCCAGAGTATATGCTCAACAGCGTCGCTTGGATATGCAGGTCTGTAACCCCGCCCACCCACTCCATCCATCCATCCATCTTATCCACGAATTGCTCATATCCATCCCTACAGACAATGCCACAACATGACGCACAAAGTCGCCGATAATGAGACCCTCGCAAAGGAATTCTACACAATAGAAAAACTCATGCAGCGGGAGGATATGCAAAAGTGGGCTGCGTATCAGTCAAAGCAGCGGTGGAAGGGGCCAAGGCGGGGATAGGGATAGGAGCATAAGTAAACCATTTCTGATTTGGCGGGGGCGATTATTTTGGCGATGGCATGGAATGCAAGGGCGTACTATACCAAGCGGGCATGGATATCAATGATTGATTTCTGGAAGCGAAAAGTAGAATGAAATGAAACGCCTATAAAAGCCATATGCATAAACATAACGTACAAGTACTATCCACACTTTTTCCATTTCAAAACCCGTAATATTGGTAGCATTACTGGTTCGAGACTACCTCCGTCCGACTTCCTCAATAGGTAATCACATCAAGTCACGTGACACTATTTCCACAAACCCTCAAGGCGCCCTGTAGTCACCGTACGAGAAAACACTGCCACAAACTCCTCACTCTGCTTCCACGTGTTATACTTGGTCCTTGATCCTCCTGAACTGGATACGCCTCTGCGATATCCGCCCCACCATCCTCTGAATCTGAATGAGTAGCATGAGATGTCGTCTGTAGATCTCTTGTCCTTGGGGCGGCTCCAACTACAGAGGTTTGGGCTTCCATCTCTACAACAAACCTAGCAGTAACACACCTATTACAATTGTTATTGATCCTGCCCTACTAGAACAGCATAGACCAGACCCCAAATTAGTCCACCACAATATAAACCGAGCGTTTCCAGTTGTTTTCTTATGCGCAAGGAAATCCAAAGGCAACACAGCACAGTTAAGTTTAAGAAACAAATTAATTAATCCAATGTATTTCGTTTGTTTTATCTCTTCTGCGGTGTGAAGTATATAGTACTGATAGGGTTATTAGTTTATAATGCAAAAAAAAAATCTATCTATAGTGATAAGATACTCCCCTTACAAATGAGGCTAACAAACAACAGTGGTCGTGGGATAGCCTCGCAGTCAGAATAACCCGCACCCTTTTGCCACTTTTGCTTCACGAGGTATGCTGTGCACCACCAGTTGTAGTTCAGGGTAACGACTAATTGGCAAGGTAGGTAAGTCTTGTGCCAAGCCCCAGTTTACACCCCTCAGTACCATTGGCTACCTTGATATCATGAGCGAATAGTAGTCAGAGGCTATTAGGGAGGAGATGGGGGATGTGGGAGGCGGTGGATGAGGGGGATAGGTGGATTATGTCGTAGATTTGGTCGAAATGTTTTTCGCCAATCTCAACTTGCGAGGATGAGGGGGCTATGTTGTGACGAATTTCATTTGTTCTCTGTTCAAAGGGGATGGAATCTACAGTACTGTACAACATGGTTGCCCTCACATCCTGCCAAAGTTAACCCAACACTCGCGAGGACCCCCTCGCCCCTCTACCCAGGCCAAATATCAGGCAAATGAGCTTATACTCACTAGGAGGTGTTTACCTGGCATCTATATCTATGTCAAATTAGTGGAGGCTTCAAATCGGAGAGTGTCAACTAAGGACACACAAATCTGCGCAAATGTGCAATTCTGAATTAGCTCCGCCTTATTATTTTACCCTCAACCCCCACCCTTGATCAACTTCTTATATTATCGCCCCCCAGAGCATCCTCAACACCTACGGGGAGGTCTTCAATAGCTCTATATTCCCCCCATTTTAGGCTTCACAGGTCAATTCATTTGCCAAGTATGCTAGCCCTTTCCCAGGAGCAACCATGTGTTCATGGGTTCAACATAGCATTCAAGCTACATAGCTATTTTAGATCACCTACATTGCATCCAAGGCATGCAACCCTTGTCTGTACGCAATTACCGTTGAAGTCCCCTAAGTCCATACCCAGTGTCCAACCTAGCGCCTAGAGCATCCTCAATACCTACGGGAATGTACCTATCGTAGCGGAACAAACCAAAACCAGAAGATGTCTTTGAACATGCTTCACGCACACCCTGGGGCGAATACTATACGGTGGAATCTGATGTAGGCAATATAAATGCGGGTTTAGGTTACTGTTTCCCATCGGTGGATCGTCCCACTATTTGGCCGGCAACTGCTCCTTGATAATGAGAAGCACCTCTGTATTCTGCATGTTCCCTGCATGTGTGCCGCTTTGAATCTAGTGTACAACTCACGAAAAACCGAAGCATACAACTTCAAATTCGGGAGTCTGCATCTCGAGAATCTTAATATGTATTTAATTCCCCTGCCAAGCGCTACTTAGAAGGACTGCCAGCCATTCTGGGCATTCCGTCTGGGGATATGACGTGCGTGAATGTCCAAAAAGGCCTCGCCCAGTCTGGCCCCTCTCATAACTAAGAGGAATAGCTACCTGTTATGTAGGTCGCCCCGGCTCAATTCCTGCTTGTCGTACTCCGAATTTCCCTCGATCCACCCAATAATCCCTCACCCCGTCAAGTACTTCAATTGAACCCCTCGACTTGTTTACAGTCCATCTCTATCCCATTTCTTCTCGACCTTCTCGAGTGTTGAGCAAAGCCTCTTGGACAACCACTGCTCACATTATCGTCACACCTCTCTTAACTGAGCTAACAAAATCGCAAATATGGTAGAAATTACAACTGTGAAGACATCCCCGTTTGCTGGGCAGGCTCCAGGAACGTAAGTTGTCACCCTGTAAGCTCTACTTGAGTAATCCCTGGGCTAAGTTTGCCTTCCATAGCTCTGGTCTCCGCAAGAAGGTCGTAGTCTTTCAGCAACCACATTACACCGAGAACTTCATCACTGCCATTCTCCATGCCATACCCGAGGGACCAAAAGATGCTTTCCTCGTAATTGGTGGTGATGGCCGATACTACAACCCAGAAGTTGTGCAATTGATTGCCAAAATTGGAGCTGCCTATGGAGTCAAGAAATTGCTTATTGGGAAGGATGGAATCTTAAGTACCCCAGCAGCCAGCCATCTCATCAGGAAACGATCAGCTACTGGAGGTATTCTGCTGACTGCTAGTCACAACCCTGGTGGTAAGTACCCGAGCTGTTCCTTGATTGGAGCTTTGTAGTTAATCGAATTAATACACAGGGCCTAAGGAGGACTTTGGTATCAAGTACAATTTGGCCAATGGTGGACCAGCACCAGAGAGCGTAACCAACAAAATGTACGAATACTCCAAGACTATCACGGAGTACAAGATTGCCGACATTCCAGATGTATGAGGTCCATGATTCTTAGATGTCGAACGATAGCTAACGGCCTAACGGCCTTTAGGTTGATATCTCAACCATTGGCACCAAGCCTTATGGACCACTCGAGGTTGAAATTGTCGACAGCGTTTCTGACTACGTTGACATGCTCAAGGAAATCTTTGACTTCGATCTCATCAGATCCTTTCTCCAATCCAACAAAAACTTCAAGGTACTCTTTGATGCCCTGCACGGTGTGACTGGACCATACGGAAAGCGCATTTTCGTGGAAGAGCTCGGACTCCCTCCAGACTCTATCCAGAACTGCATACCCTCTCCAAACTTTGGAGGTGGACATCCAGACCCTAACCTCACATATGCCCACTCTTTGGTCGAGAAGGTCGACGAGAAAAAAATCCAGTTCGGTGCTGCCAGTGACGGTGATGGAGACCGAAACATGATCTACGGCGCGAATGCATTCGTCTCGCCTGGTGACAGCGTGGCTATCATTGCACATCATGCCGACCTTATCCCTTACTTCAAGAGACAGGGTGTATACGGTCTTGCCAGAAGTATGCCAACCAGCGGGGCATTGGATTTGGTAGCTAAAAAGAAGGGACTGAACTGTTACGAGGTGCCCACTGGATGGAAGTTCTTCTGTGCCCTCTTTGACGCCAAGAAGTTGTCCATCTGTGGAGAGGAGTCTTTCGGAACTGGGTCCAACCATATCCGTGAGAAGGATGGAGTTTGGGCTGTTATTGCTTGGTTGAACATCATTGCTGGTGTGGCTAAGACTCTTCCTGCCGGAAAGGAACCTTCCATTACAGCTATCCAGGAGGAATTCTGGAAGGAGTACGGAAGGACCTTCTTCACTCGATATGACTATGAGAATGTTGACTCTGATGGAGCAAAGAAGGTGATTGATTTGCTGAAGCAGAAGATTACTACCGGCAAATCGGAATTTGTTGGGAGTGAAATTGGCAGTGTCAAGGTTCTTGACGCAGATGACTTCTCATACACGGACCTTGATGGAAGTGTTTCCAAGAACCAGGGTATCTTTGTCAAGTTCAGCGATGGAAGCAGGATCGTTGTCAGGCTGAGTGGAACTGGTTCTGCCGGTGCGACGATTAGGTTGTATGTTGAGAAGCATTGCTTGGTAAGTTCATAACCTCGTTTGATTACTTCGTGGGAGTGAATGGCTAACGGGATTTTGATTCATAGGACCCAAGCAAGTACTTGTTGGATGCTCAGGAGTACCTCAAGCCGGCTATCACCCTTGCTGTGGATCTTCTGAAGCTTGAGGAGTTTACTGGAAGGAGTAAGCCTGATGTCATGACCTAAGCTGTGAGCCTTCTTGTGGCTGCTAGATGTACTGGTGTTGGATGGGAAATGCATGGTTAGGAGCTTAAGGCAATGGTTGGGATTGGGGTTATGGGTATTGGTAATCTGAATGGGAGGAATATAAAAGAAAACATGGGTATCAACATGAGCAAATATCTGATAGTTTTTGTTAAGTTATCTCTTTATCTTTTTTTTTCGAAGTCTGGTAGCGTGCCTTAAATCAAATCTTTGAAATGAAGTACCGTTCTTGACGTAGCCGTGAGTAAGCGAGGACGATGATGATTGTGGATATGAGGGACTTTTGTACCTTCTATAGATTAGATTAGATAAATTGACGATATGCTCTTTTTCCCTACGTGCTTCTGGGAGAAAATCGCCACCATCGACAAATGTCAATATTCATCATCACCGTCATGGTGCATGGCCAATTGCCCTCACACGCACAGGAGAACGCACTCTATCTCATCATACATGTAGGTAGGTAAATACATACATGCATTCCAGGGACAAGCGCTATCAGCATCGACATCGAATAGCCCAAGCATCTATCACATGTGGAAAAAATGTGTTCCCAGGCCACAGGCCCCTCCATGTGAAATATTCCAGTGTGCGATGAAAAGAGTAGATATGTAGTATCGGGAGTATAGTAGAAAAAAAATATTGCGCATCGTGGGTGCTGATATCAGATAAGTCATGGGTACGAGGTTGGGTATTGATTAAGCAATCTCGGTTGGTTCCAGCCAATCTTTCTCATCATACTCCGTACCTCTCCTCTTTCTCTTTCTCTTTCTCTAAATGAATGAACGAAAAAATTCATGAAAGAAACTAAACCTCACAATAGAGGGTTCTGTCTATTTCTTTCTTTCTTAGCGAGTAAATTGTAAAAAACCATAAAACACAAAACACCCCACGCACCAGAAAAGCCAATGTAAAATGATGGGTATAGATAGATAAAACACACCGCCCGTAGAGACCGACAGACCAAAAAAAAAAAAATGTATAGAGATAAATATAGGTATGGAAATACTTTCTTCTTCCTCCGCTACATTGGTAGTTCTGGTAGCAGAACAGGCAAAGGAAGCAGATAGGTACGCTAACTGGCAGCAACAAGGTTCACTCCCATGTGCAGCTAATTCTTCCTCTGTGCCTTCGGCATCTTTTCGTACGCATTGGGGCTTGGTGGGCCTTTCCGTCCACGTCGGGAACTCCCTCCATGACTACGTTTTCTCCCGCAATGGCCATGGGAGTGCGAATTGACGGTAGGACGTGCACGGCCATCATCATGTTCCATGGAGATATCACTGTCCGAGTCAGAGGAGTCACTATCGGAGGAGTCATTCTCGGAGGAGGATTCGCCGAAGGAACGATTGCGCCTGAAGATGCAGCAGACTGAGGACCACATGTTAGTAACAAAACAAAGCAAATGGGGGGATTGGTGCAAATCGAGATGGAGCTCCTCCAGTCTATGGGCTGTGAAACTGAAGAAGGTAACTTCGGTACGGGGGCGGGGAAATGGATGGAGCAGGAAGGGGGAGCGGGGATCCTGGGATGAAATGGGATGAACAGGATAGAATTGGGAGAGTGCAGAATATAACATGCAAGGAAAGGCTGGGCCTCGGTCTGGGTTCCCTAACGCAGGGCACAGATGCTGGGGAAGGGGGGTAACGGTCTGGTTCAAAAGTTTCCTGCATCCAGGTCCCCAAAACAAATTTCAACAAAACAAATTTTGTGCATTTGCGAAATGAAAGTCGCACCTTTACTCTTCTTCCTCCCCAATTCCTCATTATCGATAACATCCTCTCCCCACGTCACCCTTCTATCCTGAATTGGCCCTCCCCTCAATCTCAGGGTTCCATCTGGGATCCTTGGGGGAGGCGTATGCTCGTCTTCAGATGGCGTGGAGGTGGTGATTTGTGTTCGGGGTGCGGTTGTAGAGATTGGGGAAGACATTGTGTGCGTAAAGTCCATTGGTGCCATTGTGTGATTCGGTCGTGGTGCTGATGATTTGTAAGTAGAGGATGGGAAAAGTAGAAGCTTCAAGTTCTGGAGGCGGTTACGAGGTGTAGTTATAAGGCTCTAGATGCAGTGCGGCGGCGAAGTTCGAGAAGTGAGGCTACTTAGGTACCGTCAGGCTACAAACAGGAGCTCTCTCTGCTATGACTGTGTCGCAGTAACGATAAAATCTAGTTCGGATATGTAGGGTGAATTAAGTAGGTAGAACTGCAGTTCCGTTGAACTTGAGCGTGGAAGCGTCCGATTATTTAAAGATTGGCGAGGTTGTCCGCTTTTTATTTTTATTTTTTCCTTTGCAGTTAGGCTACCCAGTGTCGTGGCCCACCTAATGTATAGATAGGTACGATACATGATCAACAAATTTGAGCGACGCCTCTCCCGGTACAACAGCACAACAAGCCCGTGTGTAGGTATATTGTAGGTGCACTGTACAGTAACATAGGGCTGTGCACTGTATCTACTGTACATATGTGCACAAGTTCGATAACAGCGCTCTTTTATTCCGCTTTTACACTTGTAGAGTATAGTATCAAGCTGCAAGCTGCAAGCTGCAGGCTGCAAACAACCAGACCGACTGCGCCTGGGAAGTGGAGCATTCTGATACTGCTCTGTAGATATGAGCAAATGTACTTACTATACTCCGTACCTGAAAGCGATCTTGCAAGGAATGTTGGTTAGAAGCCCGCCTTGCCATCTCATACTTCACCCCAGATCTAGATATTTGGGAGTGGTGCATGGGCCCATGGGTGGGGGGGTTACTGATGAGGAACAGCTTAAGGTGACTGCATGGCTCTTACCTCTCTCATTGCCATCCCACCATTCCGATAGAGTTACTCACCTGAAAATCTAGCTACAACTGAATAATGGCCAGAAAGGGAGGATAACAACGATATAATTTTCTTTGGAAAAAATGACAGAACGACATACGCGGCAACACTGGGTTGGTTGATATGGTGGGACGACCAATAAGGTCGAGGCAACCCGGAACGAGGATACAACATAGCAGAGGCTCCGGAAAAATGGGAATGGACGGTGAGAGTAACCACAGACTGGGAACAGACAGTTGCGGAGGAATACTTCTGTTTTATAGGGGCGAACCAAGTCATACGCGAGGTCACCCCACGATGTAAAGGCTGGGGAGACCCATCTTTAGAGACAGGAGGCTGTTGTCAGAACCGAGTCTACAGGCAGGGAGGGAAAATGAAGAAGACTGACGCACTATTTTCAGAGGAAGAGCCGGAAGAGGAACCCGGGAGAGGACAAATTAAACACAACCGTAACGACGTCGCCATCCAGGGAGACTACAGCATAGGCGGGATGATGATCAAAGACACAATCCGAGTCGTCTACAGTTACTCAAGAGGGAGAAGGTCACCAGATGGCTGCACCTCATACCCAGAACTAACAAGAGACCAATGGCAACTTTGAGCAGCCGCAGACGACGCCGCCGAAGCATGGAACGCAGGTATCATTGAGAGAGAGAGGAACAAGACGAAATCTGCAAAGGCACCAGAAGGGAACCGAGCAAACGCGAAGGAGATAAGGAGATGGTGAAGGGCCTGCATGCGAAAGCCGGACTAGCCCCAAAGAAGGTGGCAGCCAGAGTCGAAGCTCGAGCAAAAAGGAAGAAGGAGGCAAAGAAGAGGCCACGGCTGGGGCACAGAAGACAGCGGGGACCTCAAAGAAAAAGGAACCTGGAAGAGAGAAGGACAACCTCCTTTTCCATTCTCAGGGAGCCTGCTCAATAAAAAAATCGAGGCCGCTAAAGCAAAAGCAGCAGAGCTGATGGCATTGCGTAAACTCTCTACAGGAGCTGCCAGACTATTGCGCAAACAATACCCTCTGAAGGCAGTTGAAGCCATAATCATCTCCACAATTGCGAAACGGCGGCGATCATCAAGCAAGCGGCCAGCACCTGGTACCAACTGGTCAAGAGGTGCATGAGATGGCACGGTAGCATATCCATGGAGGCACTCAGGGCAGCTTTCGCATTACCATCTATAACAGCATACCGGGAAGAAAGTACTGCCGAAGAGACATGGTTCTCATATATGCAACCACAGTGGATCCCGGAGGGAGCGGAGCGGCCAAGCCTGTCCCGACCAACTGCCCACCAATGGGTCGGGAACCACGGACCAGACTTGAACACGTGGGTACAAAGGAACCATCTTATATGAGATGAAAAGCCATTATGCGAAATACCTGCGCGATCATGATCATGTTTAGAATGAGGGATGTTCGTCACAAGCCTCCGGCAAATGATAATTTAGACTACAACTCTGAGTTGCAGCAGCACAAAAGCCAGAGGGCGAAGGATAGTCGGCAGTGGGTAGCACTGAGGGATATAATTCCCTAACTCTTGTTTATTAACCAATTCAATTCACAATTGCTTGACGTATCACTTCGATTGCTTGTAATGGTAGACATGTGCAAAGTAGATCCTGGATTCTTGCTCCCCAAGTGAGCTTACTCTACCATGTCACGCAACAACATGTGATTTCCAGGTTTCAAAGATCGGGCCGTCGTACTGCGGATCATAATTCTCGGTTGCTGTTCCATGTATGCGTTGGACGGTATGTTTTCCCTTCTTGGCGCTCCAGGGAGCTTGCTAGTGCATGAAATAGACGTATCAAAGAGAAGAAGTATAGGTAGTATCCGTACTCCGTAGGCTTTCGGTAGTTGCAATAGAATGAAGATTGTATAATATAACAGCGTGGTTAGCAATGTATTTTGTGATATAAGGAAAAGTTAGTCTGGTTGGCACGACCCCCTCTCCGAAAGGAAAGTGACGTGCACTTGTGTTGATCTCGTGCCCAAACCCTCTCGGTTTGGCTTGGCGTTGCCTCTCACTTGCCTGCCGCAACGCATGCCAAGAGTCACGAGCGACAGTCTGGGTACGATAATGGGTACGATAACGGTGGCGACGCGGCAGCTGTTTTTGGCGCTGCTTCATATTCTCAAAGCTTACAGGCTAACTCACACAAACGATCCCCACAGCACGCATCAGGAGAGGGTAGCTAATCTAAAGTACATCTCGAACTATGGGAAATGATGGTGGAAGGTACGTAACTGTTGTTCGCTGGAACTAGATCCTCCCCCATTCTCTGCCGTGCCTTTTTCTGCTGCAACGGACTGGCTAATGCGCGTTTTTTAGTATTCCCACTCGCCGCGAGCTCGTCAAATCTGCAAGCCGCTCGAAGACCCACTCAGAATTGCGTGACTCGCAAAGCCAGAGCTCGCAATACCATTGGACTTATTGTGCGCTATCGAAACGCCCTTTAGCGAGCCCGATTGTGGCAGATTATTTGGGGAGGCTGTATAATAAGGACGCTATGATTGAGTGGCTGTTGAAGGGACTAGAGGCTTTTGGTGATGGGGAGGAAGTGCTGAAGGGAAGAGGTGTCAATGGCCTGAAGGATGTGGTCAGGGTCCAGTTCCAGGCTTTGGAACCGACACCGGGGGAGGAATCGGCTGGGAATGGAGCACTGGAGCAGACCGAGGGAGGTGAGAAGAGGGAGCAATGGGTGTGTCCTGTCACTTGCAAGAAACTATGTCCGGGAGTGAGGGCTGTGTTTTTGGTGCCGTGCGGTTGTGCATTCGCAGAAAGCGCCATTAAGGAGACTATGGGACATAAGAAAGAGGGTGAAGATGTGGAATGTTTACAGTGTGGAAAGCCATACAACCCAAGGGATGTTATAAACATCAACCCCACCGCTGAGGTAGACATCACACGGTTAGAAGCACGGATGAAGAACCTGGCTAGTTTAGGATTGACCCATTCCTTGAAGAAGAGTACTGTTGGGGAGAATAAGAATAAGAAAAAGCGTAAGCATAAAAACTTGGGGAATGGAGAGACCAATGGAAGGACCAATGGTGGGGGAGCCAGGACGAATGATGGGGTCACCAATGGCATACCACCGATCAAGCACTCTGTGACAGCTAGTCTGACGGAAAGGGTCATGGCCGATGAGCGTGAGAAAGCTAAGGTACGGAAGCTTGAGATGAGTGATAGCGTGAAGAGTCTATTTAAGAAAGGAGATGATGATAACGACCGGGCAAAGGGCCAGGGTGGTGGTGACTTCATGACGAGAGGGTATTCCCTGCCAAAGAGGGGTTGATGTTATTTGGTTTGTCTACGATGCCTTTATACTGCTGTGTTGATTTTCTTGATTCTGGCTTTGGCACGCCACGGAGTTTACGGATGCTGTAAATATTATTATGCTTTGTATAAAAATTACGGGGTTATGAAGAGGAATTTGGGGGGGGGGCTTGGATATTTGATCAGGAAGAGTGCAGATATCGCTATAGACTTCGATCTGCTACTTATTCAAAGAAGCACGTCTTTTATGCTTTGCATCTTTAACGGCACCAGCCACTTTGGGCATCCCTCCTCATAACTCATTGTATTCCCTGTCATTTAGGTCGCACGTGACACAAACTTACTTTTACGTGACTATTCCCATCTCCAGTGGTAGCCATACTTCAGGTTCCGTTGGCGATGAGTTTTATAGCAGGTTAGCGCTACAGATGGCGTCTGAGAGTGATCGCTGCAAGCTTTCAGCGGTTACTATTCTTGCTGAAGAATCGATGAAATGACAGCTATCGTCAACCTGGAGGAGCAGCCGCCAAGGCCCGACCCCACATTCCTTGCTGAGACGTACTTCCACCCCCACTATAACACATGCTATCGTATCTTACCGTTACATACACCATCTTTTGGGGGGAAGTATGGAACTTGCGCACTCAGGAGACAGCGGGGTTGGAACCGGAAGTGGGGTGGAAGGCTCCTCGACGGTGGGGCCGTACATGGTGCTAGACTTTGTCGATAACCTACCCCTGGAAACTCCAGAGAGAACAGAGGTTGAAATTACCTGTGTAGAAGCTCGAGGTATGCCCGAAAGAACTGAGTGGAGTTGAGGAGCAGTACTGAAATTGACCGTACAGAGGAGAATCTATACGTGGGAACCTCTGCTCATGAGATTCTACATTTTGTGCTTCTCCCTCCTTCAGAGCCTATTACACCAATGGCAGCGAGTATGGATCCACCTCCATTCCACTCAGAGAAGCCGTCCTACATTTTGGCCTCTCGTATCCAGCCACCCCTCACCTCTGGGGCACTAACCCAGTCCCAGCAACCATACATCAAACAGATACTCTTACTACCGGGGCCTAGTAAGATACTGGTATTGTCATCTACTGGGCTTCTATCGTTTTGGAGCTATCCCGAGCTTTCCCCTGCATATGGTGGGAGTGTGAAGGTAGGGGGTACCAACTTCGTGGGTGCCCTGGACCTTAATGATATAAATGGGGAAGAAGCGGAAGCTATGTCAATTAGTGGATATACTGGGAACACTGGAAGAAAGTCAGGCCGAGCTGCCGTAGATAATTCGAAAATGGTCATGGTGATGGGAAAGAAAGGTGTAAAAATGGTTAAGATTAAGGAAGAGGAGCCTAGATTAGTGAAGGTAAATTATTATTCCGTTCTTTCCCAAGTTTCTGGAATACTGGCGGTTAACTAGAAGCTGTTAGAATGTTGAATGCCCTTTCCTCGTATGTGGTGCCAGGCGTGGGCCCATAGCTTGCGTGGCCACGAATACAGATTATTCTTTGCTACACCTTGAATTTAGAGGCATCATCCCCTTATTTCCAATAGTATCTTCCAACCTTTCCCCATCAGCGGAGTCAGCCCCATCTACACTAGCCCAAGAAGAAGTTGAGGAAGCAGTGTCACATTTCCAGATGAAACCATCGTCCACAGAGCCTTCCGCATCCGAACCCAGTGATAACGGTAGTGTTGCTCGCGAGAAAATTGCTGGTGGGCGTCTATCCTCCTCAGCAGCTAGCCGGTCGCATCCAGCCAGAAGCAGCTCACTTCAGCAGAGATCACGGAGTGAGGTGTTGTCTGGGGATGCGTCTCTGGGACTAGGTGCTTCTGATGATCCAACCACGAAACATACAAGGTCCTCCAGTACAGGGAGTATTCAGAGGCGCCCTAGTGGTAGTATTGGGAGGAATTCACCACTATCTAAGTCTATGGGGCGTGCTGCTGGAAAGGATGCAGCGCAAGCAGTGGAAAAGTTAAAAACACTATCACCTACCACTTCAACAGGTGGGACACCTCGTGTGAAATCTCCGAGTACTACATTATCGAAAACGTCAAAACTGTCCGTTCCTCTAGGGGCAGCACGCTCTACACCGAGTTCACGAAGTAATACACCAACCCCCACACCATCAGGCAGTGCTACTTCTTCACATCCTACAAAAAACCGATCAACAAAACCATTGGGGAAGGCAACCCCGCCAATTCAAGTTTCACTGAGGCCACATATAGTTTCTCCAACACCGAACGAATTCCTCTTGATTACGGGGACATCCCCTACTGATCCTGGCGTGGGAATGTTTGTGAATTTTGATGGAGACCCTACAAGAGGAACCATACAATTGACCAAATATCCCGAGGAAGTTATTCTTGAAGAGGGGTGCATTATTGCTCTTCTTCCAAGCTCTGAAGAGGCTGGTAATATGGGCGTCAGGGTACTAGAGATGATACGTATAGAAGACCATGGTTCAGACCCATCTGCTGGTGGTGGTTTTGCTCGGGTTCCCCTAGGATCTACAAGAGCGAGTGCTAGTATTGCCAGGGTTATGGGGCTCCAGGAGGTTGTGGCCTCGGAGGTTGGAAGCAGACTCAGGTTTGATAGAGTACGACTCCTCACAAGTGAGGGGGACAATACTGGCAGAGAGCTCGAGGAATGGGAGGTTAACCGAATCGCGGAAGAGTTAGAATCTGCGAAGCGAATCTCCAAAATTGGAGGAAGGGTCGTCTTCTTCAGCGGAACGAAAGTATGGCGATTATTACCGAACCCAATGGTGGTACGTCTAGACTCTCGGTTGCCATCACCCGTACTGTTACCACCAAGGGGGACATCGCCAGAAGCCAAGAAAGAGGCAGACAAGCGAAGGGCCACAATCCTGTCCGTGTTAAAAGATGTACACGGACTGGAACCAACTACGGAAAGGATGTTTCATGAAATAGCCTACATCAAACAGAAGTGCGGTGTACTTTTACTAACAGAGTTTCTCAGTCTACCACGGGAGGAAGATAAGAGGCAATTTCCTACCGAGCTACTTGCCACGGAAAGAGCCTTAATCGATGGCAGCCTTGATCCTAGAATTGTTGTGTCTCTTTTTTCTGGCTTCGAGGAAGAGCTACGAGAGGGAAAGAATGGTGTTTGGGTTTATGGTGGCATTAAAACTGTGATCGATATGATATTAGTAGATCGAAGATCCCAGGAGCAGCCCAATAGGGACGCCGATGATAAAAAAGAACCAGAATGGAATGGGCGGAGGGACCTCTTACTTCTTCTCAGGCGTTACCTTTCTGCATGGCGTCAGAAGAAGGGGTTTGGAAGCGTGTCACAGGCGGACGAGAAGGAAGTATTCTGGACCATTGATGCTGCATTGATGCGATGTTTACTCCTTCTAGAGGCCACCCGATCTCCCTCCGCTCTACAACATATGGCCGGAGAAGTTGATGTTCGCCAAGAGCTTTACAAAATCTGTGACTATCCTTCTTCGGTTGAATGCTTTGATCGGTGTGTCTATCTCCTAGAAAGATTCAAGCGCCTCTATGTGCTCTCTATTCTATATCAGTCGAAGAAAATGAGCAGGGATGTCCTTGAGACGTGGAAGAGGCTATTCGAGAGTGGTGATGAGAAAGCCTTGGCCGAATTTGGGGAAGGGGAGGATAGGATCGCAGATTACCTTCTCGCTAAGAAGGATCGGGAGTTGGTGAAAGAGTATGGATTATGGCTGGCAAAGAGGAATCAGAAATTAGGTATTAAGGTATTTGCAGACGAGCGAGCAAGAGTGAAATGGGATGTGCAAGAAGTTCTGGAAATGTTTAAAGAATATGCCCCAGTAGCCTTGCGTGGGTATGTGGAGCATTTAGTCGTCGAGCAAAAGGTATCTTTAACAACTCCCTCTAAAGGCCCTCTTGGTACTGATACACCACAAAGAATTATGCATATTCCAATGAACTTCTTTCGATATACCTTAGCACAATTACCAACCCCTTGTCTTCTTCCAATCCAACAACGTCATCTCTCAGATCTTCGTATGAGGCCTATCGAGCCCTCGACCTACCGAAGCCAACCTATCGCAAATTCTTAGAAGAGAATGTAGTTCCCGCTTCGGTTGCGGGAGATAGTGCGGACTGGTGGACTCAAAGACTGACCTTTTTGGATCTCCTGGCTTCAGCAACAGAAATGGGATCTGCCTATAGCAATCCAACTATGATGGAAAAACTAGAGCCATTTAAGGAGTTGCTAGTGGCTGAGATGATTGTACTTTATGGAAGAGCCGGAAGTCATGATTCAGCCTTGCACTTACTGGTTCATGAGTTGAGAGACTTTGATGGGAGCGTTGAGTACTGCCTTGACGGTGGTAAGTCAAGGCTGTCATCGAGGAAGTCTACCAAGAGCGGTGGTGGGAAAACAGGTGTGCAAGTGGGAAATGGGAGCATCACTCGAACAGATCAAGAAGAACTATTTGGTTTGGTACTCGTAGAGGCTCTTAAAATGGGAGACTGGATGGTAAGGCAGCAATGGGTAGAGATGCTCTTAGAACAATGGGGTGGCTGGATGGATCCCGTTCACGTGAGTGTATATGCCAACATAGCCCTGAAGCTAGCATGCTAACAGTTGTTCTCTTGACATAGGTTCTATCTGTTATTCCAGATACTTATTCTATTGCCTTGATATCAAAATTCTTGATTAGTGCACTGAGAAATCTCGTACGTGAAAAGAATGAAAGTATTGTGGGCAGAGCCATGCACCGGGGAGAGAATCTAAAGGTAACTCTCTCATGTCTGGTTTCAAGGCATGATTAGTGGTGCTAATAGGGATTAGGTCAATGCAGAGTTTGTTGACAAGTGTGATGAACTGGGGCCAACGATACAAACTGTTGACGATCCAGCATCTCTTTAAATTGACTATCAATTATCCACTCCCAGCCTCGCACCAAGCATACCAAGCATTAGAAGTGGTGGACCTTATCTCGCCAACGTTTTCCCCTCTCCCTATCAGGTCATTGAAACCGGCAGCTTGACAATAACGGAAACTAGATGTTCCGTTTCGAGCCACCCAGCACGATTCATATAACCCAGTCAAATCAAAATACATATTTAGAAACCTATTTTGTGTGACTCCTTGGAAGCAGAACATAGTTGTTTGTAAAGGAGACAGCAGCCTGTTATTGACACAGCGCAGAGGCTCCCACTTGCTCCTTGGACGGATACAGCTAGAGCACCAAGCTTGGGATATACAGGCTTGCTCTCATCAGGGAGTTTGAGGTGGTGGCGATGCAGTTGGTAAAGTAAGAGGTTTCGTTGCAATAGACGAGGATCCATTCATGGGTAGTGGTGTACCCGTATGACACCCTGGCCACGCCTTATGAGTATGGTAGCCGGTGGTGAGGCTACAGAGGTGGATGATAACAAGGCAGGGTTACCATCTTGAGGGGTTTAGTAACAATGGGATCCGACAACACAACATTTGCCTGGTCATCTGGGGCGATGGAGTATCAGGCGCAGGGTCACCAGATACCAGAGAAGGAGGCAGGCCTTGGTTATTAGATGAAGAAGAGAATATCCGGGCCATCTCACCGGCTGGCTCGAGGATACTGTGGCAGGAATAAGTGGCAAAGGCTACATGATTTGGGCCATAAAAAGGAAGAAACTCTACTTCAATGGATATCATCTGCACTCAGAATTTGGTTCACTATATATAAATATTTTACCAGTATGGCATGGGGCATGCTGCAACAAAGTGAACTTTTGATATTATATGTGTAAAAATAGGAGAGTGGAAAGCGCAAAAAAACAAACTGAATACGTCTCAAATCTTCACATTTTCACACACGATGAAACTCACTTCAACATATTTTCTAGAATCTTAACCTACTTTCCTTCCGCACAATCTACAGCTTATATTAGTGTACAGTAGAATTTCTGAGTGAAGATTTATCTTCATCACCCAAAGGACAAGAGTTGAAAGTACCAAGATTAGGAAGGAAAACAGACAGGTAACATCCTAACTTATTTCTGACATGCCAGTTCAACACTTATATGCAACCATATAGACCCTATTACCCACAAGTAGAAAACCAAGAGTCCGCTAGCTGGAGGCTGGTTGGAAAAGATTCCTAGTACTCTGCATATAAGGAATTAGTTTCTGATGCTCATTTCTATTAACTCAATGAAAGTTCATGGAATCGAGTAAGGAAGGCACTGTAAATGATGCACAGATGGAACTTCTGCTGAAACACCCACCTTTAGAAGCGACAACTATCATGTCACTACTAGTCCATAGGCTCCAGCTCGAGGCCAAATTCTTCCTTGATATGATCAAGAAGAGGCTTGAGCTCATGTGCAAACCCAACCTTCATACAGTACGTAAGAAATTTCCTATCATCCCCACCATAGGTATTTGATGCCTCATCCCTCATGAGGCTCCCACTGTCTCCAGGTAGGTTGAAATCAGTTCCCCGCTGTCCAATTATGGTGTGTAAAGCAAAGGTGACTCCTGCGAACCTCTTACATCCGCAAGTACGGCATTGTACCTGCCAGTTCTTCGGCCCGAGGTCCTTCCAATCATCACAGTACTAGCTCACTGTTGTTCGAGAGTGCATCAAAAGCTGTGCATTCTCCATATGCAATCTCATTGCTCCCAATTCTTGATTCTTCGACTTTCAGCAGCATATAGTTCAAGTGGATACGACTGCCCCATAGTAGTGCTTGTTTTTGTGATGCCTCAAATGCAAAGACCTCAGTTAGATAGCCGAAAACAACTCCGTCCAACTCCTCGCAAATTCCCCTCTGTTGTGCAATCTTATCGTCCAGGGCTCTGATTCTGGTCTCCACACCCGATGATATCCACCTTTCTATATCGACAAACCGCCGCCCCACATACCATCCTTTGCACACCCAGGGGAGGGCCTCCTCCCAGGCTACTCCATCCACCAAAGCCTGCTCTTTTGCCACTTCACGCGGGAGGTATACTTTCATCGCATCGAATTCGTACTTTCCCTTCTCGCGTTCGGTCTTTAGATCTGAGAGGACACCGGATACTCCCTCCTTCACGATGCGGGTGAGCCGATATGGACCCTCCCATCTAGGTTCTAATTTCCGCCCTCTCTCCTTGTCCACGACGAACCGGCGGAGGAGGACCAGGTCTCCCAATTGGGGCTTTGCATGACGGCTACGGATTTGGGTCGCTATTTGTTCGTCCTGATGTTGGAGGACTCGTTCCCATGTTAACTCCCGCATCTCGGCAATCTGGGCAATTCGTAGATCGTACTGGCGCTGCTCCAGGGAGCCGACTCCATGGGCGACGTGGTGTGCGAGAATGGACCGCATGGCACCATCCACAACTGATTCGTCGAAAGCTGTCATTCTGGCATTGAATCCCATGAATAACTGGGAGGGGGTATATCCGTGGACTCTCAAGACCCGGGTGTTAATAGTGTGGACTATCTCAGGGAGATGCTCGTGCCAGCAGACGGCTGCCTTCGGCCTGGTGTCGTTGAGAACTTTAGCTCGCAGTCCAGCTAAGATCATCTGCACATATCGCTCAGACAGCCCTACAGATGACGGGTTGGTGATGGGGGCCTTGAATAGCTTCACCCCTTGTTTCCGAAAGATCTCAGGGAGGACCCCCTTAACGAAATGGCTCCCATTGTCGACGTAGGCGGATAATGGCCACCCAAACCATCGGGTGATATCCTTTTCCAGAAATGCTTCCACAATAAACCCATGGCTAGAGGCCGCGACCCGGGCCCACAGATAGCGGGAGATGGTATTTGAGCCATACTGCCTACTTCGCGACTTTTATAGATCTTCAAGGTACTCTGCGCAGTTTTGGATGCTAAGATCCAGGTCTGACTTGGCCGGTTGGCGCAGCTTTGGGTATCTGGGCAATTATCGGGCTCTGTAGTGGGCGCAGGTGAGGCCGTATACTTCATTGGTTGTGGAATGTATAAAGTAACCGCCGAAGGATCCAACCTCCTATGTGTGCACCAATAGATGCTCCAGATACTACAGCCTGGTAGTCTGGATGTGCTGGATCCCGAAAGTGTCATCAGGAGAATTTGGTGAAGGTGTAGTAAGAGAATCCCGAGTGCGTTTCTTTAATTCCCTTATATCTGGCATAACCTATAAATATTCTAGTATTAGAATTTCTTTCATTTTATTTATATAAATTAGTATGCTACCTGTTGGTTTTCCTTGGTACTTTCAAACTTCTTGCTTGGTTTTGCCTGTCGGTAATGACGATAAATCTTCACTTAGGGATTCTACAATAATGACAAAAGGTTGACAAGACCACAATCGCAATAGTGATCAATCTCAACCCCAACCTCACACTGGGGGTCTTGTTCTAAAAGCCGTTCTCGTCCCTCTCACGATCCTGACGTATGCGTATACGTAGATTTCTCATACTTCCTCACTTCCCTCCATATCCTACTCACTCTTGCTCTCTCTCTAAAGCTGTCTGATTAACTTTGAAAGGCACAGATAATTCTTCTGAAATGCAAGACTATGTTCGCACACTATCCTCTTCATTTTCGCTTTCTGCATTATCCATATCATCCTCGGCTGCTGGCTCAAATAATTGCAATTGATTGCCTGCCTTGCAAGTGCGACGGTTATCCCCCGTTCCCTTCGGCTCAGGATGACGCGCTTGCGTAAGAGGTCCATGAGGGGTGGCCCGAGGATGCCACAGTTCCCACCCATTCCTTGGCCCTAAAGTGAAGGTTGGGCCGACCAGACTCGCAACAGCTACAAGAACATTGTTGCCATCTTGCTTGATTCACTGGAAATGCAGTCGCCACCATGATGAATTGGGGCTTCTCCGTGAGGGGCAGTGTAGCAGTCTTAAGTAGTAACTGGCGCTTGAACTCTACCAGCCGTTTGAACCGTTGCAGAGCGGCGGCCCTGTAAAAAAAACCAGTGGCCATACTCTTTGCATTATCGGCATGCTTGACTACCTTGCCCATATTCTGTAGGAGCTGCCACCCCAGTGAGACTTCTTTGTGCTTGGGCTATTTTGCGAGTTGATCTAGGCAAAAATCGCTTTGCCTTCGGGCGTCCGCTTTTATTGCGTGATTGGCTGGGTGGCTGTACTTCTGGGGATACTGGTAGATCATTTAAAAATATTTGCCTTATAAGTTGCATGCCATGTTGTAGTTCGGAAATACTTGGGTATATAATGTGAGGGTTGAGGTATAGTGGAATTATTGTTGTCTATGATCGTTGGTTGGTTTGGGTGACAAGTTGGAAACTATGTTGCCAAGTGACCAATTGCGGCTAGTCTGTAATTGCTCATAGCAATAGTCCGTATATGGAGTATTACTAGCTAACAATTTAGTAGCCTGGACTAATCGGTCACTCCGTTGTACCTGTAGAGTAGCGTGGTGAACTGGAGCGGAGCCGACAGTGAAGGAAGCCAGTGCTGGGAGCGTGTCGGTTAGCAGAGCACGTGAGGGAGCGTGGAATAGCTGTAGAGTAGAGTGGTGAAGCCGGCAGTGAAGTGAAGGGTGCCGGGTGCAGTGAGTGAAGAGTGAAGGGTGCCGGGTGTAGTGGAGGGTGAAGGGTGCAGTGAAGGGTGCCGATTGCAGTGAAGGGTGCTGGGTGTAGGGAAGGGTGCCGAGGGTAAAGGGTGAATGAAGGGTGTAGTGAAGGGTGCCGGTAGGCTTGGTATGCTGAATATGCTGAGGCTTGGTTTGCTGGGTATGCTGGGTATGCTGGTATGCTGTGTAGGCGTGTTAATAACGCGTGTATATACCGGTAGTTGTTCCACTGTTAACTGGTGGCAGCACAAGAGGCGCATGCTCACTGTCTCTACACACAAGGTGGTAGCAGGATAGTCTGGTAGTAGCAGGATATTTTGATGGAGTACCTGGAGCCAGAGGTCGAGCTGCGGTGGGTGGAAGGTTCGAAGGGGGGAATGACCGAGGTGACAGAGTTCGAGGAGGGGAGGGCGGAGGAGTATTCTGACGGGAGCCTCACAGAGGGGCCGTCATCCGCGGTGCACCTGCTGCAATGCCCACTAGTGGGGGATGGAAGCGGGAGGACGTTGGAACAGGCAGAGCAGGACTCGGAGTGGTGCTGGGAGGCAGCGAGGTTTCTGAGGCAGTAGCTAATCTGATGATGAAGGGGGCAAGGAGCAGAATACGAGTAAAAAGGTTTCATAGGGCTGACGCGCCAAGCTTTCGCTGAGCCTCGCACTACTATGCCCCTCCTCGGAACATATACGCCAGAGCAGACAAATCAAATCTCAAGTATCGTACCCGCATTCCCGTACTCATCACCCTGGAAGCAACAGCGTATAGGATGGCGGCGAGGGATCGATTTGGTGGATATCCCGGGGAGCAGACGCAGTTGCAGCGATTTATACGTAAGGGAGCGATGGGTTGGATGGATGGCTGATGGCTGACATGTGAGGTAATAGAGAGAGCTTGCGACCCGTCGAATTATGAACCGAATTTGGCGTTGAATTTGGAGATTGCAGATTTGATTAATTCAAAGAAAGGGAATGCGTGAGTGCACCATCAATCGGCTACGAAATAGTGGAGATGGAGAGAGTTCATGATATTGACAGTGGCAGGGTTTGGGGGTTTGAAGTCCACGGGAGGCTGCAGTTGCGATAGTTAATTACATCAATAACCGAAACCCGAATGTCTCCCTACTGGCTCTGTCGGTATGTCCGGCTATTCTTACACTGTTCAACCCCATGGCCCTGGCTAATGGTTGGTGGGTATAGTTGCTAGATATATGTGTAAAGAATTGCGGGTATCCCTTTCATTTGCAGATCTCAACCAAGGACTTTCTCAATGAGCTCGTCAGGAGATTCCCTGAACGCCCCCCGGTACGGTCGTCAAGGGTACAGATGAAGATCCTGGAGGCAATAGAGGAATGGCGGTGGACAATCTGCGAAACTAGTCGGTACAAAGAGGACCTAGGGTTTATTAGGGATATGCACAGGCTTCTTAGTTACAAGGGATATCAGTTTCCGGAGGTCAGGAGGGACGACGCAGCAGTTCTAAATCCATCAGATGTGAGCTCATATGGCCAAAACCACGGTGAGAAGGGGCAGCTAACATTGCTCTGCAGAATTTGAAATCAGCGGAGGAGATGGAGGAAGAGGAAAGGGCAGCGCAATCTGCAAAACTTCAGGAATTGATTAGAAGAGGCACACCGGCGGATTTACAGGAGGCAAACCACCTAATGAAGATTATGACTGGATATGATACTCGGAACAGGACAGACTATCGGGCAGAAGCGGCGAAGGAGTTGGCGAAACTGAAGCAAAAGGCGAGGCTATTGGAGGAAATGCTGCAAAAAGTCAAGCCAGGAGACACCATCGGACAACAAGATGCCTATTCAGTATGAACGCCAATCTGACGGTCGTCACATTGTTGGTACTGACCTTGAACCTAGGACTTAGCCAGTACACTGAAGACAGCCCAGCCAAAGGTTCAAAAGATGGTGGAAGAAGAGAGTGAGGATGCAGCTGCTGTGGTCAAATTACTAGAGCTGAATGATATCATTAACACCACGGTTCAGCGGTATAACCTGATAAAAAAAGGAGATCACAGTTCGGCTGCCGCTCTACCACTACAGTCGTCAATCTCTCCGAACTCCTCATTGACGCTTAGCCCCGGGCAGCAGGAGGTGCCCTTAATAGACTTTGACGGCGATAATGCAACCTCCTCAGGCTCACCACCCAGTACGAGGCCAGAAGACGATTTATTAGGGCTTGCATTCGGCGATTCTGGGTCTGGAAGTAGTAATGACATCTTTGGCACAGGTGGAGGAATTGCTCTAGGATTTGGAGCGAATACAAGTATGTTTACTCCTCTCAATGTAATAAAATGCATGCTAAATCACCGCAACAGGTATCCCCGGGCCCCCATTACTCTCCTCCACAATGCAAGCAAACACTGCCGGAAAACAACAAATCACCCCCACCCCTTCCCCCACTCCATCCTCCCCATTATCCAAACCAAACTACAGCGCCTTCTCATCCCTCTCCAACCCCCCACCTACATCTCCAATCGACGCCTTCACCAGCCTAAGCAATCGGAGCACCCCAATCCCACCCTCGCAGCAGTCCCTCCACCAACTCCAACTCCAGCGCTCCTCTCAGCCCCCACAAAACGGGGGGGAGCTAGACGATTGGGCAGACTTTGCATCGGCGTTACCGCCGGCATCGAATGTACCAAAGTTGGCGTCGAATGAAATATTGGTGCACTCGTCGAATTTGCATATTATTGTGTCAGCGGAGAGAGAGTTTGGGAGTGGGGATGGGCCGATAGTGTTGAGAGCAAGATTTTCGAATGCATGTGCCCAGCCGATTTTTGAACTAACATTTCAGATGGCAGTGCCGAAGGTGTGTAATTTAACTTTCTTTTTTCTACTACATTAGCAAGGCTCCCCAACTGCCATTTCCTTCACACCCAGTTTTGTCTTGGGGGTTTAGAAATTATCATCCCCTTCCATCCTCATCCCCTCGCCCATAATTTTATTGATTTGCTTTTTATCTCGTTTCATCCAGTCACAACCCCTTCTCCCCCATTGCACTCAACTGACACAAAAGACTGGGCTATTTCTCATTAGTCCTTCCAACTCAAAATGGAGCCCCAGTCCTCTCGCTTCCTCCCAGTCGGCCGATCCGACGCGGTTACACAGCTGATAAGAGTTACTGGGGTGGGCAAGGGCCAGGGCGGTACGTTGAAAGTCAAGTGGAAGGTAAGCTACAAGGTGGGGAGTGAGACGGGGGTTTTGACGGAGGAGATGGGTGTTGTGGAGAGGTTGCCGGCTTCGTGAGAGGAGGTTGGGAACGTGATTTAGGCGTTGTGGTATGGTGGGGTAGATGCTTCCGGAGGGGGGGAGTAATATATGACTGGGGATTGAGGATCCTGATTTGACTATAGTTTTTTGCCTGACTCGTACTTATATGGTGGAGGTGGAGGGTGACCTAGGGGTGGGGGGTGGTTTTGTGTTATGTTTTCAGGCTTTGTGACCTTGTTTCACTTTCACAGTGATTCCTGTAAAATGATGGTTTGTACTTATGTAGTAGCTACCCTACTTACGACCGGCCTATATGCAAAGTTTCTCAGGACCCTGAGCAGTTTAGCTCCAGACTGATTACTGAATACTAAAATGCTCCGCCATGCCACTCAGCGCCCGGAACAGAGATTCAATTAAAAATATCCAACACAATTCTGCTCAGTAACATTAGCCTAAAGTTGCTCGTGCTCCGACTTCAGTTTAGAGGTCACGTGATACTAGGATTTCCTGCTCTGGTACCTGAGCAGAAAGACGCTAGTAATCTGAGCAGTTTAGTTCCAGACCGATTTAAGCACCCACTCAAATAAATCGGTCTGGGCACGAGAACAGAGAACACCAGACTGTTGCGTGTTCTCGTACCCGTGACCTCTAGCCTGATCTTGGCGTGCGCTGCCAAAGCGTATTTATTTTAGGTAGATAAGAGTCTCCACTCCAATAGTAAGTTTCTCTGGTACTCATGAGCTAAATATAGCAATTGAGCTGGAGCAGAACTGGAGCAGGGCACCTGACCCTTTGTATTGAAGCAGAGTTGGGGAACCTACAATTGTAAGGGACTGGCCGGAGCAGATTTTGTAGTAGATTTAGTACCAAACAACCAGACTAGCACCAAACTCTTGCTCCCGAAGCACATTTATTGTAGATAAGAGTCTGGGCACGAGAACCTGCTGAGCTGCTCCGAGTTGTCTTTTCTGCTCCGGGCACCGGAGCAGCCGGAGCAGCTACCGTAGCGTTGTCGGAATCTGGGAAGCATAGTTCCAGACCGATTTACCCACATAAAAATAAAAATAAATCGGTCTGGGCTCGAGAACAGCTCATATCATTGTAAGTAACCATTTAATACCCTTCCTTTTGTCCCAGCGCTCTCTCAGGGAATCGAACTTGTGCTCCATGCGCACCGGGCTCATAACCTGTTGGAGAGTATTACCGCTACCGTAGGACAAAATTTGATCACTGGGTGCCAGGTTTGCCTAGACACCGATGGTATACTGTGCACCAACATGGGGCTCAGTTACTTGGGAATATAAGTCACGTGGTTTATTTCAAACCCCGCGCTGCGGGTGATGCGCGTCCCACCGTGGTGGGTGCGTTCCTGGGGGGTAAGGTGGGGTGAGGTGGGGTGAGGTGGGGTTGGCGGGGTTTGGTAGGTATGTACATAGGTACTGTATATGCGCTGGCCAAGAAGCGACATTTCCACTATGGCAACCGACAATTGGCAACTCGCTTCGGGCCATAATATTAAGGGATAATTATGTATCAATTATTGGAAGTTATGAGTAGCAACACTGGCAGCGGTACGTAAATATGTAATCACTTAACTCGAGACAGAATGTATATGCTCAGAATCAGAGGAAGTCATATATT
>Ga0307514_10001142_pt1 | contig 36397 bp, 38 predicted proteins | sample 16_EM_MG_FD_203088 | JGI IMG/M metagenome (GOLD analysis project Ga0307514, IMG submission 203088) | Populus trichocarpa ectomycorrhiza microbial communities from riparian zone in the Pacific Northwest, United States - 16_EM | ecosystem: Host-associated > Plants > Roots > Unclassified | place... | reverse complement strand
CGACGCGTCGCGTCAGTCGCGTTTTCTGCCAAGCCTTTACGCGAACCCACTCCGTTGTGTGGATTCCTGTGCGCGCCCTCCTCCTGCGGTCTCGCTGGTGCTGGGACGCTCGCTCCGGGGTCAATTCAACGTCTAGAATCGATTGCCGCCGTCCGTTTTTTAATTCCTATCGTTGCTGTCGACTTATCGCGCTGTTTCTGTTTCGCCAAGACTTTTGTCGCTCTTCGGAATGATGCTGTCTGACTTGCAGGATTGTGGTAGAGAGCTTCCGCTCGTGACTTGGCATTGATGAAAGCTTCCGCTGTCGGCATCGGTCTTAGCCTTCTGTGATCATTGATCGTATACGTCAATTGCATCGCGTGTAGTTGCGTCGCATTAATCGACATCTAACAAGTGAGCTTCTCTAAAGATGGTTATACTTACCAAATCCAAGCGTGTCTGCGCTCTCTTGAGCCTTCGTGCAGTGCTTCGTCGAATATATCTCAAGCGGTAGTCATCGGTAAGTGGCATTGACTTCCAGATGCTGGTTGACTAGGTAGTCGTCTTTGGAAGTCCGCTTCGGTGACCATCCGGTCGACTTCATGGTTGCGCTCTCGAAAGGAGGCTTCAATAGAATCTTGGTTGACTTGGTAGACTTTGCCGGTCGACTTCTCGGTCGACTCAGTAGATTGCATCCCGGTGGGCTTTTGGCTTGTCGGTAGGACTTGACTGGTCGACTTCTCGGTAGACTTCTCGGTCGACTTCTCAGTGTGTCTCGGTAGACTGCCTCCCGGTGGGCTTTTGGCTTGTCGGTAGGACGCATTTTTGACACAGTCATCCCCCCTTTTGAAGTTCGTTGCTCCGTCGACGACTTAGACTCAAATCGGTTGTTGATTGCCGTCGTGGTTCGGTAGACTTTTGGTGATCTTTGTTGACCGACGCGTCTTTTGGCAGCCTTCGTCTCTGGACTTCGGAGGTCTTCGACTTCGCTTGTCTTTTGGCTGGTCTTGGTCGACTTGCTTCGTCTAATTTTTCCACTTGCTTTCGTCTCATTTTTCCACATGCTTTGGCCTTGCTTTTGACTCGCTTTGGTCATTGACCTGCTTGGTGTTTCGACTTGCTTCGTGTTTCGACTAGCTTCGTGTTGACCTTTCGACTTCTTTTCACTTTTTCGGACTTCGCTTGGTCTGTTCTCGTTGTCTGACTTTGGGCTTTGGTCGTGAATTCTCTAGGTGGGCTTATCATCTTCCGGATGCTAGGTGCGTATGTTGATTCTTCTCTAGGTACGCTTATCCCCGCTCTCTGGGTGCATTTATTGCCGCTAGACTTCTCTGTTGTTAAGTGCACTCTTGTCCTTCATTCTGGCATCTCCGGTAGGGTCATCCCTCTCTTTAAACGTCGTTGCTCTGCCGATGACTTATCTCTTCTAATTGGTATTGTAGCTCGGTTTTGTACTCGTCATCTTCCTTGATTTGGATGAAGTGATAGGCATTCTTGAGGTCCTGTTGAGCATCTCCGAGATCAGTGGGAGAGGATATCGGTTCTTCACCGGGGCTTTATTGAGAGCTCGGTAGTCCACAGACAGCCGCAGTCCGCCGTCCTTCTTTCGCTCTTCCGAGATTTTGTAGATCCATGCAATTTGTGTGGTTCCTCACCGCCGGGTACCCTGTCATTTCCTCTCACCCTCTGCCTACGCTCCTCGAGCTAGAACTGCTCTTCTTCACGAATTCCCTCTGGATGCCTTGAAAGGTGCGGTGCGAGAGTTGGCATATCTTTGCTGCATACGTCCACATAGTCCTTGTATCTCACGAGGATACGACAAATCTTGATATTGTGAAATCTTGATACTGTGCTGGGATGCGACCCCCATCATCTGTTACCATCTCCACGTTAACTATGTCTGTTTCTATTCTCGTTAGCCTTGTCTGCATTGTAGCGTGCTTGGCAGAGTGGAGATGGGTAGGGGTCCCGGGATAGCTGGATCAGACGGTTCGTCACAATAGGAGCAAGCCCCGTTGACCAGTTTCTCCCTTTGTGTCTCGGCGAGCCGGTAGCAGTCATTCAAGCACCGTCACTGTGTCACTCTTCTGCCGCAACTACCGCCGCTGCTCCTGCTCGCGCATTCAGCATCCTGGGGTTTCTCTCACTTTCGGTGATGCCTTCCAGCGATGCTCCCAGCAACCCTTCACACTCTCCAAGTCATATGGCGAATGCCTCGACCACCTCCTCACTAGCTCAGAGATGATCGAATGCGGTAGCAGGACTTATGATTGTGTCCCTCACCGCGTTCCGGCAGAGGACTTGTGCGATCTGCTTCTGGAATTTTCGCCCGCTGCGATCCATTTGGCTTTCATAGGGCTGTCAATCGACCTTTGCTGCAGTCGATTTCTGGGTTTCTTGCCATGGCAAGCCCAAGACTAGATTGTATGCCTTCATTGGGATGACTAAAACCTCCGATTCGTCAACCGGTTTAAGGTGTTTAAAATACTGAACCAAGAGACATGCCTTTCGGCTCTCTACAAACATCATCACCGGGCCAGGGTGGAGGCGAATGCTGGTTCGTATGGTAGCTCGAGTTTCCTAAGTAGGCTCGGCGATAAAAAGATGCTCATTGCACCGCAGTCGATTTGTGCTTTGACTCGCTGCATGTTGCCGTGTATATTTAGTACAACAGTAGGTTTTGTGGTCTCCGCTGCCACAGCGAGTGCATTGCCGGTTTGCCTTTCGGCTTTCGTAGACTTCCTTTGAAAGCCACGGCGCTGTTTATAGTTGGCACGGCTGCCTCCACTGGGCTTAGCTATTGGACTTGACCGAATTTGAATTCCCGGAATCGGGATTGTTGGAATTAATCCAATTGCCTTTGTTGTTTTTGCTATCCTCCGGGTGTCTTCGAGGTTGCTAGAGTTGTAGGTGTACACGATGTCCTGACTCGGAATCGTCTTCGGTTCTTGGAATTGTCGATTCAGGCGTAAGATCGCGTCATTGATTGTAGGTTCTCCGACTGATGATCGCGCTCAATTGACTTGTAGGAATGGTATTCAATTTCTCTCATTGGTAGGGTTGAATCCTGTACTCGTGATTATCGTTGTCCTTGCCGGCGACGCGTTTCGTCCATTATAGCTTCTCTGGCTGATGATCGCACTCAATTGACTTGTAGGAATGGTGTTCGACTCAATATCTCGATCGTATTCGGTTTCTCTCATTGGCCGGATCGAATAGTCGCGGCCTGTAGTCGTGATAATTGTGTTCATCGCCGGTGACGCGTCTCGTGCGACAGTTGGTCTCTGAACTCTTCTCCGCTGCCATCAGGATGCTCAATTGAATGATGAGACGATCGATATCCTTTCTTGCAGTAATCATGCTTCGATATGTCGTTTTTAAGCCAGTAATCTCAATTGTAGACTGTATGATGTGGCGCATCGGTAAAGGGGTAAAACTCGTAAATCCCGTGAGCGAAACGTATCCGTTTACTGAAAAAGCGATAATAGTGTAAGGGCACGTACGCCAGCGTTCGGCCATATAGGCATACGTATGGTAATTAGAGGTATACGGTTGCAAACGTGGACTCGAGTGATAGTAAATAGGTGTATAGGTAAGATTATCGCTAGAGATCTAAGTCTCGTGGCGAGCCGACTATATAGAATGGCCGTTACCCGGCCACAGTCACGTGGCGCCGTTACAAATGTCCGGCATCCGACCATCCTATATCGCACTCGTAACTCGTACCAAGTGTAGGTCATTGTCGGAATTAGACACAGTAATCTTGGTGAAATCCCCAATCATAGTATGAGCCTCATTTTGATTTGGCTGCATCGATGGTGGCTTCCGCTCGCTGCTGTTCATCATTGCCGTCGCCATCGCCATCGCCATCGCCATCGCCATCGGCAATTGCATTGGCATATCTAACTTATAAGCATCCCAGTAACCAATCATACTCACCATACGTTCAAGTGCGCTAGCACTCGAGCTCTCCCAATTCTTCGTGAACTCCGCAGGCCCAGCCCATCAGTGATCATTGTTGCTGCTTTGGAAGATTCAGCATTCGGTATCATATCCGTCGGTGATGGTCAATCATATATTACCTCGTATCTATCTCGTCAGCTTCTCACGAAATGGTCATTCATACCACATAGATATGCAAGCGTGCTTGCGCTCTCCAAACCCTCGTGCATAGCTCTGTGGGCTAGCCTCGATATCTGACATCATCTCTTGCAGCCGGTGGCTCTCACACGGTGCCTGTCAGTTGATATATTCATCCTCCTCCAGCATCGGCCAAGCAGGCTTATAGCCCTCCTGTATGGTCATTCCACATCCAGTTCGGTAAGCCGTTTGGTAAACATCCACCCCAGTCGGTGCCTTCCGTAGGTAGGGCTCCCGATAATCCTCTTGTTCAATCCCAATTTGGAGTCATTCTGCCAGGATCTTGGTTGCAATGCTCAGCCATCATCTGTTGGTCGTTGTGTCTCGACTGTCTCTCGCGATGCCGTTCGGTAGACAATTTGGTACGTTCAGAGATCATTTTCGGTGTCGTTCGGAACTGCTTCGGTAGACATAATTGCACTCGTTCGGCATTGATCAAACTCGCTTGATCTTCTCATCATCTCTCCGGTGCTCTTGCAGTCGCACTGATCATCCTCCTAATCGGTGCACTAGTAGGTACACTTGGCATACGCCCTGTGCTCGGTGCACTTATCCTCTCCAATTGCTCGCCGGCTTTCCTCCGGGCATGCTTTCCGCTCCTTCTCCAGGTGTGCTTGCTGTCACTTGTGATTGTTGACTAACCTCCAGCTGTGATTCTCTGCCGGTAAGTGCGCTCCAAGGTGCTTCCTCCCAGCACTTCCGGTACGGTGATTGCTTGCAGTAGGGTTGGTTTTGATTCCGGTACGGTCATCCCCCTTTTGTACGTTGTGGCTCTGCCGACGACTAATCCATTACGGCTTCTTCGGGTGCCATATCGGTTGGATAGGATTGATTCTGAAGTCCATTTGCAGTAGCAGCTGTGTATCTCGGGATTGTCGAGATTGAATTGGGATCGCCGAGACTGAGTCGGGATCTCATTCGGGTTTGTAACTTGTGCATGCGGCTTCTGGTTTCACCTGTAGGTGCATTTGCCATCGCTTCCTTGCGTGCACTTTTCGCCATTCTCGGCGTACAATTGTTGCTTCTTCTCCACGTGCACTTGCCGCTGCCAGCCTTCTCTATTGGTGAATGTGTTTCACGGCGCTTCGTTCCTGCACTTCCGGTACGGTAATTGTTCACAGTGGAGTTGTTGGGCTTCCGGCACTGTCATCCCCCTCTTTAAAGATCGTTGTACCGCTGACGACTTATCTCATACGGCTTCATAATGTGCAGTATCGGCATTGTAGCTGATTGACTCGGGATCTGATTCCGGATCACATTCCGCATTGAACCTCGGGCATGTAGCTGTTTAATTCGGCCTCTCTGAATATTGCTCTGAGTAGTGCTCGGCATCGTACTCGGTGGAGCCATGCCGCCGGTACATCGTATGTCTGTATATCTGCGTTCTATTGTAACTGCGTAGTTGCGTAGATTGAAATCAAAGTAATGATCTCGAGAAGGGTATAACTTAGCATAACTTCAATATCTTCATGAAAGGGAAGAAGATTGATTGTCATCCGTCTCCCGTGATCCACCTCCGGTCAGCTACCTCCGGGCATCCATCCAGGTCCGGTCGCGATCCATATCATGCCGCGATCCACCTCCGGACGGGATCCATCTCTTGTTAACCATCTCCGGCAGCAATCCCTCTCTGGCCGCAATCCATCTCCCGCCACGATCAATCTGGCCTCAGCCATTGGTTTCCACCCGGTCCGTGATTGCTCTCGTATGGGCCTCATTGGGGGACTGCTCCTGTAGCTCTGTAAGCCCTCTAAAGGTCATCTTTACAAACCTCCATAATGTCCGCCTTCCATTGGTTCGTCATCGCAGTCCCATAATCTATCCCGTGACATATCGTCCATCATAAGAAAATACCCACTCATCGATCGGTCCATATGGCATGGGATCTTTAAGTCAAAATCCATGATCCGGCCTGGTGAGCACGTGATCTGAATCCACGCAATTACGTGAATATCGCTCGACTCAACTCAACTCAACTGAAAACTCCGCTCAATTGTAATCCGCCCATATGGCAACTTGTAGCCGGGCTCCAAGTCGATTGCATGGTCAATTGACCGATGCGGCGGATGTGCCTCCGTTTTGGCTTTGCTGTTAACCTCCACGAAATCTCCGTATATAGCCGGGATATGTCCTCCATCATCTGTAGGCACCATCTTTGTCGTTGTGCCGGCTCCATCTGCAAACGTTAGTTCTCAATTCGTACTAGATATGGAGCGGTATGAAGGAATATCCAGGAGCCCGGATTTAAAACAGTTCGCCACAATAGGGCCAAGCCCCGCCGTCCAGTACTCCCTTCGTGTCTTGGCGTGCTGGTAGGAGTCATTCAAGGTCCCCATGTGGACGCTCTTCTGCCGCAACTACGGCCGCTGCTCCCGGCTCGCCCGTCCAGCGCCTGGGGCCTATCTCACTCACCAACAGTGATGCCTTCCACCGTCGCTCCCAACAGCCCTATACGAACTCCCACTCTTAGGAAGAACGTCCAAACAACCTCGCTTCACTGGGCAGTTGATCGTCAAAGGCATTGGTTCCAAGTATTGAAATATCCGGATCACTGCTACCTCCTTTGGAACACGCCTCCACCCTAGTCGTGATCCAGGTACATTCCCGGGGCATACCTGATGGCCTGCCCGGTCGACTGCCACCTCTTCCGTTCACCCTGGGGTTGCAGAGCCAAAAGTCGAATGCTTTGCAAGTCGACGCTAATTCTCCAGCTCACACAGTGCATCCACTGCGGCTGCCACCATGTGTACGAATACGCTCAATGAGCGAATCAAATACTTGTCACACCCAATTGGGACGGTCTGACAACCAAATACTGTCCATTCCCACGTGGGGATATGACACATCATTTGAACCTCTGCGCGCCTTAAATACATGCTGAATCTGCTGGTCTCCTGAGAGTGCCCAGACGGTCCATCCTCCGGTAGCCCCGTGGATCCTTAGAATCCCGGCTACAAAGTAAAATCTCCATTGCAATCCTAAAAACCCTTTTCGTATGCCATCGTATGGGCACATATGCGTATTCGCTCGTTGACCATTGATCCGCTTTCATTGACTTGTTTGACGAAATAGAATCGAGTTGGCGTAAATGGCTCTGTCTCCTCACAACAATCCGATTCGGTCGTCCAATGAGGTGCCAAAGGTGACAATTGACAAACGTGATAATTGACAAAGGTAATCACTAATTGTATCTGCTAGCCACTTCAGAACATTCGGCGTTATTGTACTTCCCTTACGGAGCAGCCACACGATCTGTGATCGCTGCTCCTCTATCTTGAACTCTGCCCGTCGGTAGACCCTGATACCAGTAATGATATCTATCATCATATCGGTATTCATATCGGAAATGATAATCCGTAATGTTGATGACTCCATCGAGTCCTGTAGAAGGTAATCGCGATTGGAATTGCCATTGGTGGCGCCGCTAGATCGGAATCATGCGTATCGCGTAAATCCGCCCTGATCCTCCGTAGGTGCACTTCGCTGCTTCGCTCGGCTTAGGAATATAATCTTATGTGCACTTTGGTGGGCGATTGTGGCCTGTGTCGTCTCGATAGTTCGCATGAGATTGCGCTCGTCTGACAAGAGTCGAGGGAATCTCAGGAGTGGCCAGATTCGGCATTGCCGGTAACGCGACTTTCGGAGACATATGCGCTGTAGAATCGTTCCTGCAATCGTCAATTGACTCAATTGGATGGTAACTTATCAAGCCTCTTTGCTGGTGCAATCTGTCGCGGTGCAATCCGGACGATTTCCCGTTCTTAGGTGTCGCGACGCGTCTCTGGCCGATTGGCCTCTGAAATCCGCACAAGATCGTCTCTGCTACCTTTTACCTCAATTTGATAGTCTTTTCAAGACACTTCGCTTCTGCAATCAGTGTTTTGTTTTGTTTGTTTTAATCATACTGTATTCACTCTACTTAGAGTATGACAGCCCCTTAGTCCCCTCCGCCTCCGGGCTGGCCGGCTAGATGGCAGAGCTCCACTCCTACTACCCGTCGTCCCCTTCTGACAAAAGAAAGAAAGCATCCAAAAGTGGCAAATATATAATACAAAGGAAAAGGGATGAAATCAAGGAGGGCCCGCCGGCCCTTACTCCTCAAGCCCGTTGCCCGCCAGCTCATGCTCCTCCACTCGTTTTGGGCTGGAACTTCCCGACAGCAGTGGCCGCCTGGAAGTCCATCACCGCTTGGTCGCATTTCTCTATGGAGAGCAGCTCAGAGACTTTCACGTGTCGGAATCTGCCTGCTCTCCATCCTGTTGCCTTCCCCACCATCTTCCAGAGGGTTCTCTGCCGGTCTCTCAATCAGCTGCAGTGGCGGAAGAGATGCTCCCACGTCTGGGCTACCCTCCTGCCTCCGCCGCCGCACCACCAGCACTTGTGGTCGTCTCGGTGTCCGAACCGTTGTAGGTACGTCCCCACTGGCGCGTGTCCGGACTTCAGTCGGTAGAACCTGGCTGCCAGAGGCTTCACACTGTTCATTGGGATGGGTCTCTTGTCTCCAGCTTTGCCTTTCAGTCTATAGCAGTGGTGCTTACTGCATTTGTCGGCCTCCCACTCAGCCTTCGCCGACGTCTTTGCTTCTGAGATTTGTCTGGTCCTGTTCGCCGCCGAGGTGTATATTTGTTCTCGTACTGTGCCTGGTCTGCGGCCCTCTCTCGCCAGATTTGCTTCGCGATCTGCTTCCTCATTTCCCGGGATGCCAGAGTGTGCTGGGACCCAGTGGATTTCTGTCTCTAGGCCGGCTTCGTGGAAATTCCTTGCGCATTGGCTAATCCACCTGGCTAGGTGTTACCCTGGCCCAGTTTCCAGGTGCTCCGTTCGTCGAATGGCTGCTTGCGAGTCGCAGAAGACGGCTACCTTCGTTACTCCGTGTGTCTGCAGTGTGTACCTTTTCTTTACTGACTCCCGGAGTGCGAGTCCTATGGCCCACAATTCTGCGTTGTAGACCTCCATTCATCCCGTGGCGTGATGCCTGCAGAAAGATCTACAGCCGTCTCTGCGCTTACACACTGCCGCGGCTCCCACTCTCCCGTCATCAGATCGCGATCCGTCCGTCCACCACATGCAGACCCCTGCACCCACCTTGGCCTCCCTCTCTCTCGCCCAGGGTTTCACTTCTCTCTTTGCCGCTGTGTCATCGCTCAGTATGATCGTCCTTACTGCCGGTTCTTCGTCCGGGCGGGGCCAGCGCATCGCCTATGCCCCCCGGCCTTGTTCGTTCTCTTTCTTGATGACTCTGCATATCAGTGCACCAGATGTGGGGTAGTTGTACATCTCCTTTTGCTGGGAGGATTCGCATGCGCTTGCGAGCCTTGCCGCGAATCGTTGCTGCCCGGAGTCGAGGGCTACTGGCGCAGGTGTCAGTCCTGAATCTCTCATGAGCGGACCTAGTGGCGTCCTGGGCAGAGCGCCCAGGGTTGACCTGGCCTGCAGATTGAGGAGGTGTTGATGATACTCTCGTCTGCCGATCTCTTTCGGGTCCCACTATAATGTGCTGCCGTATAGTGCAACAGCTTCGACGCAGGCTATTTGAATGGCCCTTACCCGCTCTGGAACGATTCTGTGCATCCTCGTCAGTACTCGCAGTCGGTCTTCTGCTGTCCTGGCCTTCTTCATGCAGCGGTTGTGATGCTCTCTGAATATCAAGTGGGCATCCATCCATACACCCAGCCACAGTGTCGCTTCTTTGTTGAACCGGATGAAGCTGTCTCCTACATTGAGTTTTGCTGTGAGTGTTGGCCGGAGGTGCTTCTTGTGGCCTCTTCTGCGTGTGAAGAGTGCTGCTTCTGTCTTCGCAGTGTCGAACTGGAGGTCTGGCCAGCTGGCCCACTCGATGCTCTCCGCTGCACAGGGTTCGAGTTTCCTGACCACCTGATTCACGTCCATTCCGGTTGCTATCCATCCAAGGTCGTACTGTCCTGTCTAAGAAGAAGCTTTCGGTCCATCGTATGAGGTCTCCATCTATCTGCTTGGCTTTCATTGCCTGGATCAGCCTCCCTCTCGCTACGCTTGGAAATGCTGCCTAGATATCCATTAGGAGGACACCTGTGATGTTGTCTTCTTTCCATGCCGAGTGCGCCCTGTGGACCATGATGGCCGCTGCGTCGCTGGCCGATCTTTTCTTTTTACTGCCGAACTTACCGTCGCTTAATAGTGCTCTTCTCTCACCGTCGTAGGACAGCAGCTCGGCGACTACTTTCTCGACGACTTTTCCCATACGGCTGAGCAGAGAGATTGTTCAATACGATTTTAGCTTCGTATAGTCCTCGTTTCCTTGTTTCTGAATCTCCACCCAGCTCGCGCAGTTCCAAACATTTGGGTGACGTCACATTCGAACTGCTGCGTTCTTTAACTGTACAATTCTCGTCTTACTCCATCTCCAGAGTAGGTGTATGGCTCCGAAGGACAGCTTGCCTGGGCCTGGGGCTTTCTTGACCGATTGCGAGAATAGGGCTCGTTCGACTAGTTGCTAGGTTATGCACTCATGGGCTTCGCCTGCTGGGGGTAGCTCGTAGTACTGATCGCCATCGTTCATTGGGAAGGACTCTCCTCTGAGCATTATCTCCTTTTCAGCCGTGGTGTTTGTTTGTTTGCTTTCCCTCTCTGTCGGTCAATGCTTCCACGGTGGCTCCCGTGCGAGGGTTGGCAAACTGTGCTGCCCGCCAGACCTCGCCCCCCCTGAGGTTCAGCAGGTACACATTCCACATGCGGCTCTTGGACTGCCAAATCGACCTCTGCAGTTTCACTTTTGCGTGCGCCGCCGCCTATGTCCTCTTTCCCCTCCTCTTCTCTCGTCCTAATGCTCATCTCCTCCCCTTGATCTCACCGTTCCACCACCTCTTCGGCCGGGTGCAGATTCTTATTTTCTTCGCTTTGGCATCCAGGACCTTGTTCAGCGTTTCCTGACACAACTCTGCCTCCCGATCTACCTCGTCCCCTGTGCACTCCTCGTCTACGCGAGCTCTCTGTCCTTCCAGCTCCTTGAACAGCTTCTCTGCTGCTTTCTCGTCCTCTTTCGACATGGCGGCCAAGTTCCATCCTATGACCTGCACGTGTTCTGCCTCTTTCTGCTTATCGACACTGAACTCCCACTCGATCACCTCGTGGTCAGAGCCTGTGGCGTGCCTCCCGTCCAGTATTGTCCATCGCGTGATCGGTTGACTGACTGAGGTCAGGTCTATTGTCGACTCACCTACCTCACCGTTCCTTTACCAGTGGTGAGGGGGTTGGTCATCATTTCCAATCTCCTGTCCGTGCTCGTCTATAATCTCCTCCCAGAAAGTCGCGTCGCGTTGCTCCTTGCATCGTGGATCCCACCTGCGGCTGTGTGAATTGAAGTTGCCCGCAAGTATTGTGCCCCCTCTTCTCTGGTGGATGATTCTGCTCCAGTTTATCTTCCTCGCTGGTCTCTCCCTGGTCCTCACGTCTCTTTGATCGGAAGTATTGATAATCCTCGCCATCTTCTCTCCTCTTCTCTTGACATCAGTCACAATGACATCGTCGTTGGCGCCCCTGCTCAGGGCTGTCCATTCGTCAGTTGCCAAGCCGCTCCCCTTGCGCACTGCTGTCCAACTCTCTTTCGTTTCCTAATCTCGTATGCTAAATCACTGATTTTAATTCCTTCTATTACCTCCGAAGGCTCCTGCAACATTACCAAACCTGCTTTTCGTTCCACTCCCGTCTCCAGCGCCGCCATGGTTCACGCGTAGGACCTGGCACAATTGTCCTGGACTGCTCTAATCATTGGAGGCAGCGGCTTCCATTTCGATGTCGATCTCGATCTCCCCCGCGGTCTCGGCCATTATTAAGTCTCACTCCCCTTTTGCCCCCTCCATCTCCCGTGTGTCATGTGCCTCTTCATCGGCCATTGGCTCCCCTTCGTCGTCTCTTATACCCCTCGCCTGTCTTGTGCCAAGTGCTACTCTGTTGGCCCCAGCCACTTCCCTAATGGATGCATGTCCTTCTAGCCCTGTTTTCCTGCTCTGCCGCGTTGCCCTAGCGGCTTCAGTAATCTTCGCACATGTGTTACTGAACGCAATATGATTTCGGTTGCAGTTGGGGCACTTCTCCATCGTGTGGCCGCAGATTGATCCCTGCTTCGCCGTACACCCCATCAGGTTGCACCTGTGATCGCTTGTCCGGTGATGACCTGAGCAGTAGCCACACATGGGCTTACTGCAGCATTTGTTCTCGATCTGACCCCATCCAGAGCAGAGCTCACATCTACTGTCAGGGCCCGCGTTCATGTAGGTTTCGACTGGGTACCATCCTCTGGCCGCCTAGATGCCCATCTTGACCAAGCACTGTGCCACGTTGTTCCCCTTCACGACAAAGACTAGCGATGACGCGGCAATTGCTCTGTTCTGCCTCCTCTCCCTGATGGTGTGGAGGTTCGCCAGCCACCGTACTTGGGCGGGGATTACTACGCCTTCATTCTCCGCTTCGAATTCCTCTCGCATCTTCTGCAGGCCATCAGTGCCTTTTCCCATGTACAGTACAAGAGGCACCGCATGGATCTTCATTCTTTCCCAGGGCTCATTCTCTTCGACGTCAACTACTCCTTTGTCGACAGTCTTCGCTGCCATGATGATGATGTTGCGGTACTGCAGGGCCATCTCTGCTGTCGCGTTCAAGTGCGTGATTGCGGTGATAGTGCCCTTAGCATTCCTTCATGCGTTCCTGATCCGAATGTGGGCCGGAGCCTGATGGTGGAACAGTGCTCTGCTGATCGCTGCCGTGATCTCTTGGTCCATCTGATTGGGGAGTGGTACCTTCTTGTCGCTCCCTAGGATTATACGTGTGCCTGCTAGGCTCGAGCCTGTCGTCGGGGGTGGGGCTGGGCTGGCCGGTTTCTGCTGGTTTCGTGGTGGGAATGTCTCCCACCGTCTGGCTGGTGACAGTACTGGTGTCATCACCGCAATCGGCGTCGATGTGGTTCTCGGCGTCGGCGGCGGTGCTGGGTTCGGCTTTGGCGTTGAGTTTGGCTTGAGCTGCCTTCCAGGCTGCGATTGCTGTCGCTCCGCTGGCTTCTCCGGTCGTCGTATATACGTCACATCTGCGTGTATTGAGGCCTCCAGACCGGCGCCATCGGTGTCTGCTTTCCTTTCCTCTCTCTGTCTCTGGCCCCCCTCTGTTGCGGTCACCGCCTTTGTGACCATGTCGGTGATACCTCTGCCCCACGGTATGTTATCCTGGTGGTACGCATCCCATGTCTCTTCTCTTTTCTCCAGCCACGTTTTCATCCCTCGCCACTGCGCTTCCTGAAGTGGTGTCTGCGCGTCCACCATGTTTGGCATCTTTGAGATGGTTCTGTGTAGCTGTGCTATTTCGCCGGCTTGCTGCTGAGCCGCTAGCTCGATGCGGCTCCTCCAGTCCCCCGGGGCAAAAGCTTTCGCCGGGGCCTCGCGCCTCCTTCTCCGCTTTCCGTTCTCGTTTCTCTCCATCGGATCAAATAATGTTGCCCCCGTAGGCTCTGCGGCGATGGGTGTCACCGTGGTCGTCATCTCGATCGCCACATCCATAGGCCCGTCGCTCCTCCCCTCTCCCGCTTCTCCCGTGTCCAGGTCGCTCGTCTCTCTCCCTCTGACCTTGGTCATCACTCCTGTGAGGCAATCCTCTCTCCTAGGGTAGTCCTCGTTGTCGCTTGCTCACTGCCCGACGCGTCGCGTCAATCGCGTTTTCTGCCAACACTATACCCGAATCCACTGGGGTGTGTGGATTCCTCCACCGGCGGTCTGGAAGGTGTCGGAACGCTCATTCCGGGGTCAATTCGATGTTAGACATCGAGTGTGGCAGTCTGTTTTCCCATTGCTATCGTTGTTGTTGACTTAACTCGCTGTTTCTGCTTTGCCACGACTTTTTGCCGTGCATGTCCCTGTGTTTTCTGCATTCAGTGATCCCAAATCTGTATCAGATCTCGTGCGTAGACTGCATGTCGTGACGCTTCGGAAAGGGCGAATTCATCAAATCCAGTATGCGAAATGTATCTGAAATTTTAAGAGCGATAATGGTGTAAAGGCATACGCCTGTGTATGGCCTCATAGAAAGGTATATCAGTAGATACGGTTGCAAACGTGAATGTCAATAATGTAGAGTAGTATAATGGTAAGATTATCGCTATAGGTCTGAGGCTTGTGGCGAGCCAACTATATAACGCGGGTATTACCCGGCCCTGAACACGTCACGTGCAGCCATGCCATTTGACCAACTGATTATGATCATGAGGGTGAATGAAGCGCCCCCGATTTTTGTGCTATATTTTGGGAAATTCATTCTTTGTAAGGGCATGTATGCCAGCGTCCAGCTAAGTAACAGAATAAATCATACTTGTAGGGATACGGTTCCAAACAAGGTCAGAGTGATCATACATGTATATGTGTATGGTAAGATTGTTCGTAATGATCACGATCCTCACGAGCAGTCTATTTAAGATTGTCTCTTACTCGACCGCATGATGTGCCGGAGTGCCAACCCTACCCTCTAGTCTAAGACCTCGCCGTTACATTATTCCCTCTCTAGCCGCAGACCTTCTGGGCTGCATCTCCGCTTACAAGAAAAAAACAAACAAACAAACAAGAAACAAATTCCATTATCGTCCTGCTGATAGTCGTACAATGATTTCCTAGCCGCTTTGAGTCTCCAGTCCTTTTCGCCGTACATCTTCTTTATTTCCCCAGCGAAACGGTCGAAGTTGTGAAGGCATGTTGAATTGTTCTTTTGTACGTCTTGGCCCCAGGTAATTGGGTCAATCATACTCGTCTTCTGGATGTCGCGATCGGAATGATAGGCCCAGCTTCCGTGGGGGTCTAGGGTATATTGGACCATGTCAGTGTCGTCGTGAAAGAGGTGTTTATGAGTCCGGAAGTTTGATCGAAGTGAACCGAGATAGGTCTCCAGAACTCGAGCACCTCCGCAGGAGCGTTTTGGCTATGCTATCTTAAACTTGTCCTTCGAGTCTAAGGTCGACAATCTGCGTCATTCTAATAGTTCGGTGTTATGCTGGAAAAAGAAGTCGATCATCTTGTGCTGTCGCTCCACCATCTGTTCCAGATTGAGCTTGGGTGGCGCAGTCAGTTCATCATTATAGTGCGTGGACTCATTAGGTTCTGGCGTGTCATCGTAGTGCTCGCTCTCGATGTCGGAAAGGGGGTCCTCGTCGTCATCGGTGATTTTGCTTCCGCTATAGGACTCCTCTTCCATTTCCGCCTCTGGTAGAACTCTAGGAGTCACTGATCCAGGGGTGATTCAACTGGCGAGACTCGGTGTATCACGACCGATCGACGGACTAATCGTCTGTGCGCTCCCACGCTCGTTGGGACTGTATAGAGGAAGTCTATTCGTCCGTTTGGGAGGCATTGGGTGGTCAATTGCTTAGGTTGCAGGTTGTGTACGTGTCACGACGTGTCTAAAAAACAGGGGAAAAATTGAAATCCCGTGAGCGAACTGTATCCGGTGTCTGAAAGACCGAGAATAGTATATTGGCACATATGCCAGCGTCCGGCTAAGTAAGAAGCTAGACTATACTTGTAGGGATACGGTTGCAAATGAGGTCAGAGTGATCGTATGTGTGTTTGTGTATGGTCAGATTCTCGGTAAGGATCACGATCCTCACCAGCAGTCTACTTAAGGTTGTCGCTTACCCGGCCGCATGACGTGCCGGAGTGCCAACCCTAACCTGTAGTCTAAGACCTCGCCGTTACATGCTCTTATTTGTTGCAGTCATTCCTTTGAGAGTTATTGGTATCCTTCAGCTGCCTAAATAACAGGAACCTGCTGCCTACCACACCCTGAAAATGAGCGTCAAGAGAGTATGAACATTTGTAGGTCCTTCATATTTGGTATCGATGGCATCATGCAGTTATTCGCGCACATTACCCAATTCTTCACTGCGTCAATAGGCAGACATACATTATAACACATGCAAAACACAGATTCCAAATTAATAGACATTGCACACTGCAAAACATGCAAAAACAAATTATTGGTTGTTGAACAGCCGATTTTGATATGATACTTATAACAAACTGCAATATCAAGAGCCATATATGAATCTATGGATCGACGGGCTAAGTGACCTGCTGAATTCATTTACATTCGGGCATGTTGGGAGTTTACCATGGAACCGTACCAAAGTAAACATTTGAAGTGTAATGTTGACCCAGAGTAAGAATGTGGCAACATATGTGTTTTGACGTAGGCCCAGATTCGAAGTGATTGTCTTGAACCGTTACTAATACTATGCTCACCCACTGGATGACACAAATCCTCACGCTATAAAAAATCTTAATCATTCAGTACCTGGGTATACCAATGGGTTTGAAGATGGAAGACTACCTCATTCAGATGAGCCTGATTGCCATCACTTATATATATTCTGATCCTGACTAGGTCGCTGACATATATACAAAAAGTCAAAGTAGTCACTGTCCAACCTTCGTATCTGAAAATATAACAAGCGCATTTCCAGACCAGGTTATTTCTATTTGAAATATGTGAAAACAACTATGTCGCTTAGCTGCTGCTACAAGTTCGGTAATGACAGCCCCATCATCTACAACGTGAGTTGCATAATGAAGAGCACATTCCAATATCACCGAGCTGATGAACATCGCCGTGGTATCAACTACAATCATTGACGATCTCCACACCACCAAAGAAGCAATGCGCAGCACACACCTGTTGAAATTGGAAGCTGTGATCAGTCACAAATTCAACTCCATCATACAAAAGCACACTTTGTCACGGATACAAGCACGCTTTGGGTATATGTCATTTGTTTCGAAATCTGTGTCCAAGACTGAGATCAACCCCAATTGCCCAACACAGCAGAAAGACCAGCTTGAGTTCAAAGGATAGCATATATCCGAATATGCTATGATGTATGGACCCATCAGCATACTTACTACCTTTCAAGTGCAATCAAGCCTTGCAGAATGAAATCATTGGAACATTTCCCATCTCATGATAGTCACGGCATGTCTCAATCTCAATGTCGCCGATGATACTTCACCCATGCAGCTCCCTGAATGCTGGGCAGAAAGTACACCAAACTCTTCACACAATGCAGTCACAGTCGTTTGACTATAAACTGCATTGCATTGTCTCACACAGGCGCCAGATCTTTGGTATAGGCACATCAAGACATTTCCCCTGTCACAACGCTGCATCCAAACAAAATCCGATCTCAATCTTGATATACTATATCTTGGTCGAGTGCTTCTACTACTTTACATTGATGGTCAGCTCTGGGCTTAAGCCATGACTGCAGCAAAAGGGGCTGAGGAAATCAAGGGGACTTCAGCTGCAGCTGAGAAGATTACCAATCGTGAAACTGCTTGGGATGTCTTTGGCGTTGAGATCCACTTCAATACAGAAGGCTCAACCAGCCTTGGTTTAACTGCTTTCATTGACTGGATTGTGAAATGATTTGCTATGTGAGCACCTGATGGTGCTGCAACTCCGCCCGACGCCAACATTGTATTTGTTTTGCAGGAGCCAAAGAAGATGCATAAATTGACCCCATACTTTGCCTATCACTCATGGGATATCTTTTGTACATCGTGCTTGTGATGAAACAGGATATTTCATTCCCAGTATCAGCACTCAGTCAATACTACTCAAGGCCTTTGGGCAGGAACTGAACAGCAAGACAACGGGTACAAGAATATCTGAATGTAATGAAGCTCTACCGTGTCGATGTAAGGCCATATATTTGTATATGGCCGCGTATGAGAGTATATGAGAAGATACGGTTGCACACGTGGATGTGGTAATATAATAGAGTAGTTGATAGGTAAGATTATCGCTGGCGATCTCAGAGAGATCGCGAGTCGTCTCTATAAGGTTGCGGTTACCCGGCCCTGGACAAGTCTGTGCCATTGCCGAGAACCTAATCATGACTGCCATTACATCATCCCCCCCTTTAGGAGCAGACCCCCTGGGATGACACATATGTATATAAACAAGAGAAACCTCATACAAAAAGAAACAAAACCAATGCGTACGCCTCCGCACGACTTAATAAGTCCCACAACCGATCAGTGCTCTATGAGCAGCCTCACGGCGGATTCGGTGCATGGGGAAACTCCACCTCCAGTGGTAGGTGATAAAAACCCGTGATGACCCCATTTATACCGGCCCGAGATCCATAAGAAAAGTAAAACCCCATAGAAAACGTCAAATCCCACTCCTGCAAGTCCAATCATTGTCGAGGCTTCCTCGGATGCTCTCGGTGAAACTCATCACCCAATTCCTGCGCATTCCTGAGATTCTCCGCAGATTCCCAGCTAGTCCGTACGTAACTGTAACCCGCCCATTGTACGAGATAATGGAGCTTCCGCTAGCGCCCCTTAGAGTCGAGGATCCGGTCGACTTCCCATTCGTCAGAGTCATCGACGACCGTCGGCTGCGGTTCAGATGGCGCCTGGCCGGAGGTAGGAGGTGTATAGCGGTCGAGCAAAGAGTCGTGGAAAACGTTGTGCTTCCGGATCCTATACGGAAGGTTAAATTTGTAAGCATTCTTATTGATGACCTTACTTACGGTGTACGGTCCTGTGCGTTTGTAATCCAACTGCTTTGACGGTCTTGTCGTCCGGAAATGCCACGTTGATAGCCAGACCTTATCTCCAACCTCGAAAACTACCTCTTTGCCGCTGGCGTATTTCGTCTGATTGGCCAGAGCCTCCTGCAAGGTCTTACGGAGGGTTTGGTGAGTCTCCTCCAAGCCAGCTGCGAAAGGGTCTGCTTGGATTGCCGAATTCAGGCCAGATGGTTGCTTCGGGGCCTTAAACTTCATCACCGGATGGTAGTGGTAATTCGCCCAGAATGGAGTCATCCTCGTCGACGCGTGTATCGCGTTATTGTAAGCGAATTTGGCTAGCGGCAAGAGTTCGACCCAATTGTCCTGCTCGTAGTTGCAGAAAGCCCGGAGGTACCGCTCGATCATCTGGTTTTGACGCTCAGTCTGCCCGTCCGTCTGTAAATGGAAGGCTGTCGAGAGCCGATGGTCAGTACTCAAGTGAGAACATACCTGGATCCAGAATCGGCTTGTAAATTGGGTGCCGCGATCTGTGACTATGTTGTCCGGGACACCGCGCTTGCAGATGACGTGTTCAAAGGAGAGCCAGGCCACTTCCGGCGAGTCGATATCCTTGCGGCACGGTAAGTAGATTGCCATCTGTGTCAGTCGGTCAACGATAACGAGAATCCCGGTGTAGCCCGATGCCGTTGAGTCTGGCAAGTTGGTGATGAAGTCCATCGTCACGCCTTCCCATGGCCTTGATGGTGTCTCCAAGGGCATGTTGATCACCTGCCTGGCATGCCGCGGTGCATTGATTCGGTGGCATACTGCGCAGCTGCTGACATACTTACGTACACGCAAGTCCATTACTGGCCAGTAGAAATCCCTAGATACCAGCTCAGTAGTCTTCAGAGCTCCAAAATGACCTGACTCAGGGTTGTCATGGAATAGACTTATCACTTTTCCGCGTAGAGAATCGACTGCTGGAACATATATCCTCCCCTGGTGAGTCAAGACTCCCGCGATGACTTTCCATTGGCCGTCCTCTTTGGCGGTATCTGTGCCTTCTATCATTGGTCGGTCGTCCAGCTTCGCTGAGATGTCGGCAGGTAAAGGGTCGGAAGCATTGGCCGCGATAATTGCTGGCATGAGATCGTCGTATGGTTCCACTGAGACGGTTGCCAATAGTCGTGCCACAGGCCTTCCATAGCTGATCTCGTATTCGGGCCGTCTGGATGGGCCATCGGCCGGGTTCTTGCTGCCTTCCAGGTGCTCGATGACAACGTCGTAAGCCGAAAGCACTTCCGACCACCGGGCTTGTCTTCTGGAGAGTACTTTGGATGTCTGGAAATATTCGAGATTCTTGTGGTCGCACTGAATTAAAAGCTTCTGATTGGCACCCTCGAGGTAGTGTTGCCACTGTTTTAGTGTTTCCACGATGGCCAATAGCTGCCGATCATAAGTGACGTAATTCTGTTCAGCTGAAGAGCACTTCCGGGAGTAGAAATTGACCGGCCTGAAAACCCCGAAACTGTCGTACTGGTTGAGAATGCCCGCAATCGCAAATCCACTCGGGTCCGTTTGGAGAATGATCAGCTTGGCCGGATCGAAATGCTGGAGGATCGGTGCCTCGGTGAAGATCCTTTTCAGTTTCCGGAACGCCAATTCGGCTTGCCGCGTCCATTCGCAGTTGACTTTCCCACGGTTTTCTGACTTCTGGCGTCGAGGTCTGCCTTCTGGTCGCTCGCCAGCCTTATCTGCCTTCTTTAGTAGTTCTGTAACCAGAAGAGTCACCTTGCCATATTTCCGGATGAATCTTCGGTAGAAATTCATGAATCCGAGGAGCACCTGGACATCTCTAATTGACTTTGGTGTCGGCCAGTCCTCGATTGTGGAGATCCGGCCCGCTTCCATGCCAACTCTATCAGGAGTGATAACAAACCCCAGGAAGCCGACTTCCGAAACACCGAATTGGCACTTCTAGGGTTTACAATAGAGGCCAAATTCCTTAAGTCGCTGCAGCACTTGGCGCACATACTCCTCGTGGTCCTTCTCGTTTGTCGAATAGATGATTATATCGTCGAGGTAGCATACCGCAAAGTAGTCAATGTATGGCCGTAGGCAATCATCGATGTAGGACGGGAACGTAGCCGGTGCGTTTATTAGACCGAATGGCATGCCGCGGTATTCGAATTGGCCATAACGCGTTCGAAAAGCCATCTTGTATTCATCGCCTTCCTTGATCCGGATGAGGTTGGACGCACCGCGGAGGTCCAGCTTCGTGAATATCCTGGCCTCCCGCACACGGTCAAGCATCTCTGAAATTACCGGAAGGGGATACTGATCTTTCACCGTCACCTTGTTAAGTGCACGGTAGTCGACACAAAGTCTCAGTCCTCCATCCTTCTTTTTTGCAAAGGGAATTGGTGCCGCCGCCGGCGATGATGACCGCTGAATAAACCCGTTGGCTAGGTTTGCCTCGATGTAAGCCTTTAATGTCCTCAACTCGAACTCCGATAGGTTGTAAATACGGCAATATGGCAGGTTATAGCCGGGCTCCAAGTCAATTGCATGGTTGATTGACCGATGCGGGGGAAGTGTCTCCGCCTTTGTTTCACTGAAAACCTCCACGAAATCTCCGTATATGGGCGGGATATGTCCTCCATCGTCTGTAGGCACCATCTTTGTAGTTGTGCCGGCTCCATCTGCAAACGTTAGTTCTCAATTCGTGATATATTTATATGGAGCGGTAAGGATGAATATCCAGGAGCCCGGATTTAAAACGGTTCGCCCATGGAAGAGGCAAGCCCCGCCGTCAGGTACTGCCTTCGTGTCTCGGCGAGCCGGCAACGTTTACACGAGTATACCCTTGGGAACCTTTTTGTTGACGTTGCCACCGGTGCTGCCAGCTCGCCCGTCCAGCGCCTGGGGCCTATCTCACTCACCATCAGTGATGTCTTCCACGGTCGCTCCCAGCAGCCCTGTACAATGTCCCACTCTTAGGAAGAATGTCCCGACGACCTGCTCACTGGCCAGTAGATCGTTAAAGGCAGTTGCTCCGAGTATTGGAACATCTGGGATACCGCCGCCTCCTTCGGAACACGCCTCCTCCCTAGCCGTAGATCCTGGTGCATTCCCGGGACATTCCTGATGGTCTACCTGGTCCACTGCCACCACTTCCGCTCCCCCTGGGGTTCGAAGAGCGAAAAGTCGACCACTTTGCCAATCGACGTCAGGATTCCTGGACTGGAACCAAGGCAATCCCAAAACTAAGTCGTAAGCCCGCATGGGCACAACTAGTACCTCCGATTCTTGAACCGGTGATAAGTGCTCCATATACTGAACTGTGAACGTTGTCTTTTAACTCTCGCTCGCGTGAGCCATTACGTGGCCATTGAGGCCTAGGGTCGTGACCTATGCTGGTTCGTCCGCTAGACCAAGCCGTTTTCGCAGTCTCGGTGTCATAATGATGCTCGTCACGCCGCAATTGATGAGAGCTCGCACTCGTTGCATTTCCCCACTTCCATGTCTTCTAAAAACCTCCTGAATAATATGGGACATGTCCGGTCTGGATGTGCCGCATAAGTACTGACTTGACATGTGAGCTTTTGGGCTCTCCATCAACCCCCATGACTTCAAAGCGATCCGATGCGGATGTATGCTGTCCATCGTCGCCGTCAAAGTCTGCATTGCCAACCTCACTAAACCGAATTCCGCCTCGTCAAACCTCTCCCGTCGGGCCAGATGCCGAGAGAGGCCTATGAGTTTTTTAGCTGTTGATTGTCGAAACACTTCTGTCGCTTGATTTGGTGTCCTCCGTCCATATTTGGAGCTAATGTCTGATCCTGCTGTGGTGGGTTACCTCCTCGTGAGTATTTAAGGCAGAAGCTCGCCTTATGGTTCGGAGATCCACATCGTAAGCATTTGCCGGTAGAACTCCGGATTACGAAGATTTCCGTTGAGACCCATGGCGCTGGCGGTAAGCCTGACGATTGTCCTACGCCGCCTGATTTGCCGTGTTTGTTTGTTCCCGATTGGCCGGACTTGCCGCCGCCGGTGGTGTCGGCTGGCTCGGAGATGGATGGCCGGTAGCCTCGCTTGCCGCCTTTGGAAGATGAGTCCGTAGGCTGTTTCTTCTGCTGTTGCTGCTGCTGTTGTTGCTGCTGCTGTGGCTTCTTGTTTTCAACATGTGTAACTTCCGAGGCCGCGGCCTTATCAAAGAACTCGTCCAAGGTGTCAAATCTGCCGCGGGCGGGCATCATCGATCCAACTTTGTTCTTGAGAGAGTTGCGGAGGCCTGCCCAGGCAATATCGTAGAGGACTTCTTCATGCTTCTGTAGATTCCACCCAGCCTGTCTCCAATCAGCTTTCACACGATTCGCATAGGCTCTGACCGATTCTTGTGGAAGTTGTATGTATTCCTGCATGAGCGTAATCACCGCCACGCGGCGTCGATCCTTATCCCCATAAACCTTCGCTATCTCCGGTGAAAAGAGGTCGAAGTCTTATAGGCATCAGCCGGATTCCGCAGATATGTCGCCCACCCATTCCGAAGGGTCTGTCATCGCCGTCTGTCTGAGTGCCGAGTTTTGGTGATAGTGCCAGGTGTCCAGAAGAGAGATCGCGTATTTGACGTAATCGGGTCCACCGCGTGGCAATAGGTGGCCGTGGGAGTTGAAATTCGAGCGTAACGTGTCCAGAAATCGGTCCAGGGCTTTCGCACCGCCGCAGTACCGTACAGGGTCAACCATCTTGTAGATATTCCGTCTTGGGCCTGTGATGCTTCGTTCGGCACATTCGGCGCATTCGGCAGCCCATTGATCCCGTTCGGCAGCTATTCATTCCCGTTCGGCCGCCATCCTCTCCCGTTCGGGTTTCTGTTCGGCTTTCCACTGGGCTTGCTTTTCGAGCAGCATTTCCAGCATCAACCGGTTTTCAGTCGCCATGTCTAGACGATCCGCATCAGTAATTTGGGAACGGAGATCACCAATACCATTGTCGATCGGGCTATCTTCTTCTGCTTGATCTCCGAGGTCATCGTCGAGATCATCGTCATCATCAATCTCGGCCTCCGGTAAAACTGCTGGAGTAGCGCGTTCGCCTATCGATGCCGCTGTCTGCAGTGTGTCATCACTGTGATGGATGTCAGCGACGTGCAATTGAGTTCTAGTAAACTTCTTTGGAGGCATGTTTATTGATAAAACGCGTTACTTTGTGGCGACACGTTGAAAGGGGTAAATCGCGAGATCCCGTGAGCGACACGTATCGAATTGATTCAGAGCGATAATATTATAAGGCCGTATATCCGTATATGGCCGCGTATGAGAGTGTATGAGATGATACGGTTGCACGTGTGGATGTGGTAATATAATAGAGTAGTTGATAGGTAAGATTATCGCTGGCGATCTCAGAGAGATCGCGAGTCGTCTATATAAGGTTGCGGTTTCCCGGCCCTGGACACGTCCGTGCCATTGCCGAGAACCTAATCATGACTGCCATTACAGTCGACTTCAACTTCCGCACCACTGGTCCAAACTTTGTTATGGTTTATACACATTCCATAGAAGACAGTGACAGAGCAGAGCAAAAACCTCACGGAGGACACATTTTCAACTCGAATAGTACCATATTTTGGCAGTCACAGACCAAAGACTTTGTTACAATATCAGCTTTGGATGCAAACTGTATCGAAAGCTCACTACACTCAAGAGAAGGATGATTGCAGCAAAGCCTAGTGAATATACGAAACAACATAGCAACACCACCAACGATAATGTATATAATACTGACAACAATGATGACAATCATCACAACGATCATAACAAAAGCAATAATAACTACGATAACAAAAATACGAACAATGACAATAACACCAACGAAAATGACCCTAACATATACAACAATAACCACAACAATAACCACAACAAAAACGACAACAATAACCACAACAATAACCACAACAATAACCACAACAATAACCACAAAAATAATGACAACAATAACCACAACAATAACCACAACAATAACCACAACAAGAATGACAACAATATTGACAGTGATAACGACAACAATAACAACAACAATTCCGAAAACAATAACAACAACAATAACCAAAACAATGCTGACAACAATAATGACAAAGAAAACAACCATCATACCGATAATGATAACGACACTGACAACGCCAACAATATGTTCAACGATAACGACAATGACATGTAATGATGACCAGAACAATATCAAGGACAAAAAGCTACTACCAATTCTCAGCTATAACAAGAGTGCACTAAGTCACATCATCAATGGAACAATCAAGGCATGGACCAAATATGTAGACGTTTGTTACCACAACAGTTATCATCTCAGCCAGTACTGTACTGTTATGTACTCTTTAGTATCAACACAAGGAAACGTTGCTAGTATCATCAAAAATGCACTACCGAGAGAGAAGCACGAGAAATTCACCAACGCTATGGGTTTATTGTAGACTGGATGGATATGGACTTGATCAATAGTTGGGCATATTATAATGCATCTTATTGTACGTGATAACTATGGACTGCACTCTTTCGCTACATACCGCACATAATTAGGAGAAGGGTTTTAATAAGGCACTGGAAGACGTTTCACATGGACTGTGTTTGAACTGTGTTCATATAGACTCACAGAGATATGGACCTCCTATGGAAGGCAGCAAGAGGGGGAAGTGTTACATGTGTACTTCGATCATGAGTCTCAGCACTGTCTGACGTCTTGTATGAGAATGAAGGCTTGTATGAAGATGGTGGCTGTGTCTGGATATGCATCAGGACCAGTGTGATGCGTCTCATGCTTGATGGAGCATACGTGTACGCATATGAGAGATTATACATATACGGGCCTCAGGCCCTCGAGATAGACAAGCCAATCAACAAGTCGAGAAAGCAACCAAAGTAACAGATATCCCTCTTCTTCCTTATCCCATTCTTATGAGATTGGCACGTAGTGGAAGGAGTAGTGTTATTTGTTGTTGTTTTATGCGTACAGTGTGAATGTGATGGTGTAGAATAATATCAAAATCAGGAAGCGGGGGAGAAGTAATATCAAGTTAGCGAGAGCACTAGCTTGAGTCGCTGAAGAAAATTTCTCTAGTTTATCATGGGGTCGTTCTTCCACTGAACGATGTGAGGTACAATAGGCCTGCACTAAAAGTCGCTGGGACATACCCACGGTATCCATGTATGGCGAGTGCTTAGCCGAATGCATGCTAAATCCCACGCCATTAGCTCGCATGTTGTGCACGAGCTTACGTACCTTTCACCAATAAATATAACCCCGGGCACGTCATGTTGCAGTCTCTGCACTGAATAAGTTTGTACGAAAAAAAAAATTCAAGCGAGGGCGACTCGCTAACTACGCGCTAAACTACTCGGCCCCATTTCTCACAATATACCCTGCGACAACCTATAACTATCCGGAGAAGCTCCCATGGCCTAGGTGAGGTACTCAGTAGGCCTTAAGTGCGCTTCTGCACTCCTACTGACAGTTGCTATGTTGACTGTGCTGTGATATAGTAAAGGGCGGTATGGCAACTTTAGTGGATAGTAAATTTACGCATACGGTTGTTACAATAAGGCCTAGCAAGAGGTCTAGAGGGGTCTCTCGAAGTTGTTCGGAGACGGGGTACACATATTGAGGAGAACTAAGAAGGCAACTAACTAACTTGCACCCAACTGCGGAAGGCTGATCAAGATCGTACCGAACAGAGCAACAATAAACGTGGGAGGAGCAAAAGCACCCTGGAGGTCACCAGGGTGTAGACATAGCCAACATATTACGAAAACAATGGAAGGTAAAATAATGAGACAGAAAACTTTGAACAAGGAGGGTTTTTCATGAGCATGTAACCCCCAACCAATATTATTAAGCGGACAAATCTTGCCATTGATTTTCTTCGGGAGAGAGAGAAGAGTTTTCACTGAAGTCCCGGCGCACGAAGGAGACTCAAAATACTCCATTAATTCCTCCATTGTGACGGGTGGGAATTCAGATGACACTTGAAACTCATAATCTTTGTCGTTAGGAGGGGTTGGAAAGGCGTTATTACTATTAATGAATCCAACATGGTCAAGCCGATAGTTGCGGAACTACATGTTAGCTGTCAGTGTCATACTGAAAGTGGAAGAGCGATATCATATTCGAATACCTGAACAAACCGAATTTCGGCAACCGAGTAAAACATCCTTGTCTTCCAGCTACGAATTTTATGATGTACAGTTCGTAGCGTTTGAAAGACCTCCATGTCGGTGATGCTTGAGTGAACTAGTATATGTGCGAGATGTGTTCGAAGTGGCTTTGAATTAACACACCACAAAAGGAACTTTTCTTTGGTAGAGATTGTCATCGTTGATTCCGAAGCTGATTGTGTCATGAGTGTAGCAGATTTGCTTTCTTGTTGCGGGTTTCGGGATGTCTGTTCGTTGCCTATTGTGACTGGAATGCTATTGCTAACGTGGTCAATGTTGAGACTAGATTGTTCTGCCGATGACTGCGAACTCGACGTATCGGACGTACTACCACCAGTTGTGGAGAGCCATTGGTTGTACTGCTGCATTCGTGCATTCGTAACAATACTGGATAATCTCTTTCCACAGCGCTGTATTGTATCTTCCCATTAGCCCATAACCTTACAGATAAACCCTACTTTAAATGAACCAGTTACTTACACATGTCCACACAACCCGAGAGAATTCTGGCTTTATTGGCCTGCGCGGCGGGGCTAACGGCCACCAAACAATCGCGGTATGGAGTTGATCTTCTATCCAGCATTTCACCTGGTCGGAAATGCTCCAACGATTTGTTTTTTCAAAAGTAATATCCGATTTCCCATCCATAAACATTACTGGCCATAGGCTGGCGTCACCTGCAGGTGTAATAGAGGACTCCATTGTAGCAGGTTCTTTCCCACTTGGCATCGTTTCTTTCCGAAGGCTAGAGAGGGAGAACTCTGTTGTAAACTTTTGCAACAACATGTCCTGTACGTTCACGGACCGAAGAAACTCTGATGCTGTCTTGAAGATCTGAGCAGCACTAGTACCTTCGGGTTCTACTTGCAGTGCCCCTTCGTGATCGAAATCACCCACGGAATCATGACAGTTTGAATGAACATATTTAGACATAATTACCGGCTTCTGAAACTGTGATTCTTGCTCGAGGGCCGTCTCTGATTTCTGTATAACAGAATTAATGCCTTTTATATTAAGCTGGATTTTTTCAAGCCCTCGCTGTAATGGATCCTTTTCTAGATATCTTCCAGGAATCTCAGCAGATAGCTGTGCAGGCGAGGGGTGAAATTGGCCATCGCTCGACATTGAGATTTCTCGGGTCCTGGCTGCGGCCGAGATATCAATATCCGTCGGTAGCTTTTTTGCCTTTTCTATAGGCGGAATAATGCTAAGAAACGCCTCCTCAATAGTTGCTAAGCCGGTTCGTTTCACCTCATTAGCCAGGTCGTCTAATACGGTATTGCTCCACCCAAAAGATGCTTTCACTCCCAGTTGCCCACTTCGGATCCATACTCTTCCACCGATTGATACCAAATACTTCTCAGCTACTTGAGACATAAATTTTGAGAGTATGTATTGACCGCAGATTTTGTTTATCGGAGCATCTGATATGACTTTTACCAGATTGGACGAATCCTCTGTAATTGGTTTCCCGAAAATACATCCAGACCAGTCATTTATTCTGCCGGAGTCGTCGGTATCTTCGGCCTGACGTTGAATCCATCTTTCATATGTCTCCCTCTTGATGTCAAGAAACCGAAGGCTTTCATGTGCTGCCGTCTGATCCCTGTAATGGAGCATCCATAGTCCCAGGACCGCTTCCAGTATGCTCTTATCCACATTCCAGTCGCTCCAACCCCGACCATCGTGCCACGTTCGAGACATTTGTAGTCGGATTTCTTCGAACGACTCGGATTCTGAACGAACTTGGACCACTAGCTTCCACACGAACACATCTGATAGGCGAATAAGACGGACATCATCGCTTTTGCATAAGAAGTTCATGACTGCCTCAATGGACGCAGCTGTGGCGGCCACAGTTGCTTCCCACTGGGTTTCCCACTTACATAGGTTGCCTAACTGGACTCTTGCGTTGACAACTTTCGTAGCGAGCTCATTGTACCTGATTTCTGTTGTAGGTTGTAGCCCCCCTGTAATCACATACCAGTCGTAGCAGTTTGTGATCTTTATAGCGACCCGATCCAATTCATAACCCTTCTGAAGTTTCTCGCACCTCACCTCATCCGCAACTAAGCCTCGCCGTACCACCGCTCTCAGAACAGTCATCACCCCAGTAACTATCAACTGGGCAATTGTAACTGACCCATTTAATCCTCTCAACCCAATAAACTGTAAAACAAATGCACTCACACTGATTGATGTTGCTATAATTGTCAGTGTTTGCTGTTTATTTGTTTCTGCCTTTCTAGACTTGCGAATTTGGAGTTGTGGGTTTGCATTTAACCACTTCGTTGGAAGTGCGTAGGACAATATTTTGTAGAAGTGACTTCTTCCAGGCGCCTGCTCTTGACGCTGGATGAAATACGAATCGAATTGCTGATCATTCACAACAGTGCTTCTCTGAAGCCATGATACTGTGTTGATCCGAGGATTAACGACAGTCCATGTTGTCTCAGCTGTACTCCGCTCAATGATATTTGCGCACAAAAACATCCCGACGATCAATCCCACAGTACCAGCAGCCATTAACGAGAATGAATAAAGCCGCACTGGTTTATGATTCTTCTCGAGCTTGGAATCTAAAGACAACGGTTCGCTTATGCCGGCAAACGCTAGGACTCCCCCTTGCAAAATAATCCCAACCATAGCAATTGCTTTCAACTCTAAGTCAGACACCCATTGGCCGCCAATATTTAATCCAAGGTTAGGGGGTTCATTTGCCTTGATTTCGGTGTCCTTTGAGCTGGGAACACTCTGACGATCTTTTGGAATAATAACTCCTGCCAGTTTGCCCGATTCGAAGCTATATATCTCAGCTTGATAATGTTTCTGGCGCACCTGTGGTTCTGGATTATTGCTGTTGGAGTCTTCAGAATAGAGTAACTCGATAACCGACGGGGGCTCTTTTGTTCCTAATATCCGCGCGACTCTATCCCCATTCCACAATTCGCAAACATCGTGAGAAGTGGAAGACATCAATTCGACCTCAACCACACCTTTTCCTTCTCGCGCACGTCCTATGATCGCTTTGAAGGACGATGGGCCACCAACCCTGATCGCGCTTGTAATGGCGGTAATGATACCCAAGGGTGCAATCGCGAAAATCAGGTCTTCATTCCAGCTCAAAGAGTGGCTCATATACTGCCTTGCGACTTGATCTCCAAATAGCGCTAAGAAAAGCGCAATATCTGAGAAGAGGTTGTTGCTGAAATCCCCACCAGTGTCTGCCAACACTCCCGGTATACGCGTAGCAAAGACAAACACCTGGAACAATTGTGGTGGAATTCTAACGTTTTTCTGCCATCCGGTGATAGGCTTCGCCGATGGGAGGGGCTGAATGACTTGGCTATTACCATTGGATGTTGGTCGGTAGATAGTGGCCACAGGATAATACAACCAGTTTGCTGTTTCGCTCCAATCAGTACTGTCGCATCCAGACGAAAGATACACCAACTTGACCGGCGTATGACTAGCTTTAGATTGTGCTCGAGCAAGAGTGCCATCATCCTAATCGACAGTCAAATCGGAAAAATATTGAAGAAACGATGAATAGAATGGACTGGCTAGGAATCCTTTCCCATACTAGACGGATGCACTACCACTGTGCCACCAACCCCTTATGAGTGGGGATTGACCAATTTTAACAAATATGAGAATTGGAATGCATTTACATACAATGATAGGTCAGGGGATACAGCAAGGGAAACACCTAAGAATAATGTGTCTTTCGGATGTGTATTGGTAAGGGACGAAGTGTTATTTTCGGGGATGAAGCAATACGACGGGCGATTGAACGGAGTGGACACAGTATTCGCGGATACTTTTTGGGTGGGTTTTATAGAAGTCACAGCCTTATCGGCTTCTCTATACTGAATTTTTACAGGGAGTTCTACTTCGTTATGTTTAGGAACAGCACTGCCATTTTGCTGCACGTTGAGGAAGGTGTCCAATAGCGATTCGTAAAGCTCTCTGGTATTCTAGCCTACTTGTTGTGAAGATGTTCGTGCGCACCGATGCAAACGACTTCAAGGTGCATTGTAAATACTGCTGAGTTGTCAATTTCATGCAAAAACACGGTTTCAGTTTGCCTGACAGTCTAGATCAGTATCGTGAAATGGACTTGCATGAAGCAACTCATCCTGCATATACCGGCTGGATAGAGAACCAAACACGTTGCGTTTTTCCCATTCTTACCAGCCTAGCGTCAGAGAGTCAATATTCGTCCCGTTGATGGTAAATACCTATTGGCGAGATATCTTGAGCTAGTAGCATGCTGAGAGAGGCTGAGATGACTCACTTGTGATCGGTACAGAAAGATACCCAATTATTCTTTTTTCTCTGCCATCCACAGGCTTCAGAATTATCTATGTTGAGCTAATGCTGATGTGCTTTGAGAATTGAATCGCTGCCTAACCCCTCGTTTGCAATCTGCAGCTGAGTTGTGGAACCTCGCCAATTACAACTCCCTTTCACAACTGCATATTCAAGACGATAACAAAAACGTCGTCTAGGCACACATATTGTGCCCTTGCTTTTATAGACAGTATATCGAACTTACAAGTACTGAGGATGATGATGAGGAACACCAAGTCAATGCTCAAATTATCTTGAGCTAGGTCTGTTATACAAAATTCCTAACCCAACAGGATTTCTCGACATCACAAAATTCTCGTTTTCACTTGGGCATGAACTTTCCTATCCTGTATGTGCGCTGGGAGGCTGGGGGTCTCCCTTGATTCGTTCTTGATAACATTTGGTCTAATTCGGCCATTCGCATTGTGCTTCTAAATGTGCATATTGACAGTACTTAAGCCAGTCATGGTTAACGGTTCCATCTTTTTCGAAGCATTCGGCTAACGAACCTACAATGGGGCTGAATCCGCTGTTGCCGGTTTTTTAGTCTGACAAGGTGCGTCTAAGTATAGCCATTGGTACAATCCGGTAGATTTCTGGCTACTCGTGCGAATTCGAGCCTACGAACCTTTCACTCACTGTGGGATACGCGAGTTACACAAATCTCAAAATTACGGATTCTGCGAGATTAAGTGTACAGTACTGTGCCTCATCACAATAAACAGACTACTGAAATGAAGTGCAGTAGTAGTCGCCTTTACGTGGGTGTATATACTTCATCATATGTTGAAATAGTGACCAGCAACCCAGCCCCCACTCGTGTCGCCAAAAAGTCTGACCAGGGTTAGGGGTAATATTATTGTACGTGTTGCAAGATGTCTCAAGCGCTGATGTACTAGGAAGATACCAAAAGTCGGGCGCACCCCATAAAGTGCGGAAATTCTACACTTCCACCATAACAATTGAGAGAGATTCTGAAAGAGAAATGAGTGATAATAGGCTACTAGAGATGCATCTATGAAGTTTTCTTAGAAAAATATTTGTTGTGTAGCAAATGATGAGGATCTTGGCATTTCTCGTTGTATGGGAGAAAAAAGTCGGGCGCTCTTTTGCCCTGTGTGTCACCGCGCCCGACATACTCAAGTACAACGCATAGCAGCAGAGAGGTTACCGTTGGCACAAGCTGCAGTAGCACGGGGAAAACCGGTTCCTCCGCGCGGTCTGGTCCGACGCATAAGACGCACGAGCGCATGTGATATGAATATCTAAGTCATCTCCGTCCAGCGAGGGGCTTTCCGTTCGGCTGTGAGCGCACAACTGTAGTATGAACGAGCGACCTGTTTCTGAGCGACCACCACCAAGCTTGAGCGAGATATTTAGTTTCCACTAGAGCACTTGATTGAATGATTGCAAAAGTTATGAATTTAAACTTGTATTTTGTATCTATCTATCTATCTATCTATATGTGGACATCCGGTCGATCTGAGTTAGCAAGAGACGGTACTCAAGTACATTTAAACGGTGCTCAGGCAAACTAGGAAGTGCACTTCGAGGGAACCATCGAGTGCACTTGGTGTAATTGGAGGTGTAATTGGAGGCGCACGTGGACTCTATTCAAGGTATTTCTTGCAATCGTAAGAATAAACGGTGAGAAACCAATTCGTGCTCCCAGAGAGCTTGCCGGAAGCTGACTATAGACGGTGCTCGGGAGCTAGTCAAAGACAATGCTTAGGGGCTGGCTGTAGAAGATCGACCTGGACTGGGACTCTGTTCAGAGGTTAGCTCGTAATCGTGGGAATGAAAGAAGACTTTACTTGTGCTCTCAGAGAGCTTGCCGGGAGCTAGAGACCGTACTTGGGAGACGGCTGGAAGTGATGCTTGGGAGCTGGCCGGATGTGGTAGAAGTTGAGAACTGGCTGGAGATGGTGCTCAGGAGCAGTAGCAGACGGCTGATCTGGCCCTTGGAGGAGCCGATGCCCGGGAGCCGGTGATAGTCGACCTGAGGACTGTATCAAGTTTAGCTCATGATTCTACCATAGGAAAGTAGAGAGGAATGACCTAACTTCGACCTCTCAAGTGGTGGTAGAGGAGTGGAAAAGATTGAGAGAGTTGAGGGATGGCGATGGATGGAGATGGGAAATAGGAAGTATGACCTGCCGGATCGAGTTAGGGAAGTAAGCGCATTCAAACTAAGGTAATACGGCTGCATAAATGTGACGATGAATCACGGTCTGCAAATGTGAAAGATACACCATTATATGTAACTATATATATGTAGAATTTATACAAGACCCCCCATGTTTGTTCTGAGGATTCGTACATAAACATGGCGCCCAGTATCTATCATTGATTCCTATAGTAACACCGCTACTACTAACACTCACCAACACCACTACTGTGTAGCGAATTGGCTCTGGTCATACGGTATTTAGAGAGACTGAGCATTGCGAAGATGGAGCCGAGTTGGAAATACACGCGATATTTGGAAATGCGGCTAAAGTTATTTGTCTTTGGACTGTCTTTCGGATGAAATTGGACCTTTGGCAGTTTAATTATTTAGACTACAGCGAAGAATGATAGGTTCCAGATCAGTCTATTAGGCCTGCAGCGGAGTATGACAAGGATTGTGCCTTTGAGCCCGCAGTAAGGCTTAGCCATTAGACCAAGCGACAGAACTTCTATGTATGACCAGCGGTGCTGTGGTTCAGATGGATATTACATTTGGAAAGACATACCTATGCATACGTGTAGAACATATGCTGCTATGCAGAATATGGGGATTTATTTAATCATGCGATTTTTTTGGTGCGGACAGTGACCAGTATAATTTTCGTAATATCGATCTATACCTTCCAACTTTGAATACCCCTACCAGACATTCTCACTCGAAATTCTCTAAGTTCAAGTCTCTTTAGATGAAATCCCTGATCTCCTCTCATCTCCTATTCGTTACCCTCTAGTTCTCTCTATCTCGCACTACTCTACTACCACCTACGAACTCGAAGTTAAGTCATCCCTTCCACCTGCCCATGGCAGGGTCGTGAGGTAACACCGAATACAGTCTCCAGACAGCACTCGAGAATCACCTCTAGCGAACCCCAATTGATCGTCTCCAACCAGCTGCCAGCCCGCCACCTCACCACCTTACATCCAATCCCTTGCACCAGAACAAAGCCCACCCCCACCGCGTCCCTGATAGTCTACCAGCACTAATTGTTTTCATTCGGCGTGCGCGAGTCTCAGAGGATAACGTCGGTCTAGTGATGCCGGTCGCGGTCGTGTACTTGGATGTGTGTTGTAGTGCGCCAGTTGATAATAAAACGATGGCTCGCTCAACCTAAAAGAAACATTAGGTACCGTGGAGATGGTGCAGTTTAGCGCGACCGTAGGGATAGTAGAAAGGGATGAGGAACTAGTTGATGTTGAAGGTGTCTCTAGTCTCTAAGGCCATCTTGCGCGTAATATTGGGATGAGAAATAAGATTGACGGGCGTTCGTTAATATCAACGTCGGCGAGCCTAGAGGGGGCGATGTTCGATTGGATGGGGTGCTCCTTTAACGTGGTAAGGTTGAACTGTCGACAACCGGGGGGAGCTCCGCCATCTAGCCGGCTCGCCCGGAGGCGGAGGGGGTATTAGGTCCTGTCATACTCTAGTAAGAGTGAATACAGTGTGAATAAACAACAACTGTCGACAACCGGCTAGCGCTGAGCCGCAATAAAGAAAAAGTATAAGTACTCAGTATTTGACTTAATTTTACTAAGTATTTTTGTAGCAGGGTTGTGATTCGTTCTAGTCATTTGCGCTATCACAAAAGAAGGGCGGAAATATATGTATTCTTTGTTGCAATATTTTGCACAAAAACTCTCTGCAAACCCATTTTAAATTTAAATAACCAATCTAAATTACTTGTAAATCTCTTTTGATCATGTACTTAATTTATATATCGCATTTTTCTGATGTGGTTTTTTTAATATAGCCTGTTCTGAGGACAAGGAATAAATAAGGCCAATCCGATGTCGAATTGACGTCAGCCGACTGTCGACGGTATGTACCGGCGACTCTGAACAAGAATGAGAGACCGCTCTTGACATCGTTCTGAGCCATATAGCAACACACTGGCAACTCCAGTTCCGAAATTCTAAGGTCGGGAGTACATAGTCAGGATAGGACAACCGCCGCCCAGAAAGGAATGAAATTTGTGATCCCCTAGTTCTAGTAGAGCTTAAGTAAGTATTCGCACTGAAAGACCCTAAATCACGGCTCGATACGGGGAACAGAAACAAGAGAAAGGTGATTGAACCAGAGAGACAAGTCGTGTGTTGAACCATGACCAAAAGAGAGAAAAATCAAAACCTCAAGCCCGAATGCCAAGACACCTTCGAAGAGCCACACCAAAACCAATCAAGAAAATACCTCGCCGCTTCTTAGGTGCACCCCCATTCCGTCTATGAACCAACCACAGTTCCTCAACAGAAACACGTCTCTCACCACTACCCAGTGACGACGACATAATGCCAACGAACAATGACCTTGAATACAAACAACACAACAACAGAAACAAATCAAGCAATACTGAGATATACAGGCTTATCCCCGATGACGGTATGTGTCTGAAAAGTCGATGGCCCTCTGACCGATGATAAAAGCTTCATGAGATCCCACGGCATCTCTGGAGTTGTCTACCCCTCCTTTGATTGATTAGGGTTCCGTCCTGCCTACATAAAGGCTGCCAGAGCGGATGATACATATCACTATAAGAAATATCGATTACAGGCCTTCTAGTGTCACTTCCCCGCAGCCGGGAACCGAATATACGGGCTCATTTGCACTCCAATTTTCTTATACTTACTGTATAAATGCTGGACACTGTGACTGGGCAAGAGTATAAAGCCCTGCAGGTGTTCGGGCCAGTGTTCTCAACCGTCCCGTCCTAGCATATGAATGACGGCTGGACGGCCGTTGTCTGCCGATGACGGCGTTTTCGCCGTCCCCGGCCGACATCCACCGTCCCCGACCGTCATAGGGCGGTTACAGAATACCGAGTGCTAAGCTCGCCATGTGATGTGGCACAGTGACTGCGCAGCGTTAAAGCCACATCACGTGGCGAGCTTAGCACTCGGCGACATGAGTATATTTAGATAATTTACAATCATGATTGATAATCGAGTCCTAATTGCA
>Ga0307514_10001141_pt1 | contig 36410 bp, 39 predicted proteins | sample 16_EM_MG_FD_203088 | JGI IMG/M metagenome (GOLD analysis project Ga0307514, IMG submission 203088) | Populus trichocarpa ectomycorrhiza microbial communities from riparian zone in the Pacific Northwest, United States - 16_EM | ecosystem: Host-associated > Plants > Roots > Unclassified | place... | reverse complement strand
ATGTTGACGAGGATAGATGACCAGACTGCAAGAGCAATTGTAACAGCACAGGATAAAAGCAAGTCATTTGTCCCACGACGGAGTGGTGAGGGTGTCCATGGTTTCTCGATGTCCTCCATTTCTTGAAGGGCAGTCTCATTAGTACTGGAAACTGTTGTATTGTGTGCATGGGTTGGGATTGCAGCAACCCCACAAAACTGACGGAGAAGGAAGTAAATCAGGAGAAGGAAGCCAGCATACGAGGCCAACATGATGGAAGATTATTGCCTGCTCAATGAGTCTGAGTAAGGATGATAATTCTACCGTAGTCTGGTGGATAATTTCCCATGGGTTATATACTAAGGTAGTCTTTGGTGTAGCCTCAAGCTTGGGGGCATGATAATTGATATTCCTATCCATCTGCAGAATGCGAACTGAAGCACAGATATTTTCTGCTTTGCTGGCACGATAGATAGCTGGAGGTATGCATTGAAGGTCTCAAGAGTGTATGATTCAGAGTCATTGGTAACAGAAGTACTGGGTCGTATAGCTAGCTTGATCTGCGAGATCGATCGATAAACTTAAGGCCTCGGGTCGAGCCGCAAAGGAGAATCATCTCAAGCCTCAGGCCTAACTAACATGGAATCATTGCAAACCATTTGCTCGTTTATTAAGGATGCAGAAGTGCAAATCCGTTCCCCATTGGCTATAACGTACGCAAGGGAATTTCTAAGCAGGGTACTCAATTCAGCTTCAAAGTTTAGGGTCATGCTCGACTAGCTTTGCTGTAGTCCGTTTGTTAATGGGGACTTTCTCCGAGCCACTAGAGTATTTGCCTACTGCTGATTGAGGATCAAGAGACAAACAACTTGAACTCAGTGGCCTCATATCGTAACTGATATCGGTCACTCTTGCATGTTGGTTTCTTGGAGTTTACGTAATGATGTATCATGAAGCCTCAACCTCTGGCTATGCAGCAGTTAATGCTTTTCCCTAGCCTCTCGTAGTATAAATCCTCTTGTCTACTTTTCGACTAGTCTGTCACCCGTTGATAGCCTGGCACATGTTTTTTTTTTCTGAGTTACGGTCTTTGCGGACCATGATACCCAGTCTCAAAACCAGTCTCAAAACCAGGGCCGTGCTAGCTAGACTATCTCAAAACTCGAAGCCACGATACCCACCAACCTCCCCATCCCTCTTCGGTAAAATGCTGGTCATCATGATACCAACCAGCCTATCACAATATCAGGATCAACGGCCTGAGCTTGGGTACCATTGCATTTTATTTATGTTTCCATATCACATTGCTATAATGACCATCTAGCACCTAAGCTACCAGCTACCCAGTGAAGCCTTCCTCTACTTCTCCTCCATCTTCTCCTCCTTCGCAAGTCCATGCTTTCTTAATAAATTTGTGATCTCAGGGGCAGTCCATAGGTGGTGGTAGGCCTTCCCTTCTGGCGTTCGTCCTAGGGTGGCAAATTCAACTACCCAGTTGTCAGCACACCAATCCCGCTTTACCCAGTATAACCGTATGGGTACATACTCTTCTCACTGCTCAATGTCGTAGAATCCATTGTTTTGCTTAGAATCTTGACTGCAATTGCACATGCTTCTGTGAGATCACAATCCTCTTTGTAGTCTTGCTTCAGAAGGGATTGTGCGGAGGCGTTGTTGGCTCCGACGGAGGTGGCTTTCCAGCCGCCGTAGTTTCCGGAGGGGTTGGATTGATAGAGTTGGAATTCGCGCTGGGAGTCGTAACCGGCGTAGATGAAAGAGACACCGAAGGGCCGGAGACCTGTGGGAGAAGAAGTGAATATGGCCGATAGAGGCAGAGTCGAAGGAGGGGGAAGTGGTACCTCCATGCTGGGTATATCCTTGCTTGAGATCACAGAGACGTTTAACGAGCATCTCACAAGGAATGTCTTCATTGTAGGTCGCCAGATAGCCTTGGGCGGATTGCCGAGCGAAGTTGATGAGGATATTGGCGTCTGCAGTCATACCTGCTACGGCGCAGATCATGTTGCTGATGCTTTATTAGCCCTCTGCACTCATGATGCTCAACTCCCCCATCCCACCCCAAAAGAAGCCCCAAAATCCAAACCACACCCCGCCCGGGACTTGGTGTCCGGATGCCACTCACTCATTCAAAATGTACAATTTCTCCGCACTTGTATCCTGCTCCAACAGCTTACTCGTGACCTTCCTCTCCGCCGCAAGTACAATCCCATCCTTTGCCAATATCCCCAAAGCTGTACCCGCATGGGAAATAGCTTCTAGTGCGTATTCGACTTGGTAGAGGCGCCCCTCGGGGGAGAAGATAGTTGTCTATATCAATTCCAACCCCACTAGTTAGTTCACCCACCAAACCCCACCATGTGCGAAAACATACTCGGGAATCATATCGTCGAGACATATTTCAGGATGGGATAGCGGCTCCGGGGTATACACGAGAGGGTTCGACGAATATAGAAGTATTAGGTGGAACACACGTCAAAGTCCGGAGGTATTGGAGAGTCGTCTATCACCAGCATGTTCCCCCACCCAGCAGCGGTTGACGACTGCCAAGCTCAGTGCAAGCTGAATCAGCACTAAAAAGTTGTGTTAGTAATCGATTTTGAGCTTCAAACTCGCGAATTTATGGTGCTTGGGATTCACGATGGCGCATAACCTCCCCACACGACCTCTCAGATCTACTGCAGCGAGCTACGCGTATCCAAGTCCCGCAGCACCAGCACAATTACCGCCAGGGTGGACAGAGCATACAGCACCCACAGGTAAACAACTACTACCTCGTTCAGGTCAATCATAACTCACCTATACAGGACATTCTTACTACTACCACGCTGCTACAAAAACCTCAACCTATACCCGCCCCGTCGCCCCTCCAGTAGCTCCCGTTCCTCACCACACTCCCGCGCATGCCTCTCCACCCCAATTCCCCTTCGCAGCCGCCGTCCTAAGTGGGAACAAATTCCCCGTAACCCCCTTCACCCATGGAGCGTTCACCACCCCAATCCCTCACCACCCTCATCAGCAGCACTTCCCTCGGGGCCGAGGCGGAGGGCGCCCTTTCCAGCCCCATTGCCCACCACAAAAACCGGATCGCCCAAAGAAGAAACGCCCCCTTCCAGGTGTGGAGAATTGGGTATTGGTTTTGACAAAACTAGAAAGAGAGTTTGTACATAATACCGAGACGAAGGAGTCGCTGTGGTTGAGTAAGGAAAAGGTTCCGGAGGAGGTGGTGAAAGCGGTGGAGAGGTTGAGAGCTTTAGGGCCGGTGGAATTAGCCAAAGTTGATGAAGTGGAGAAGAGGGCAAGTGAGGCGAGGAGGAGGGCGAGGCGGGCGGAGAAGGGGAAGGTGAGGGCTGTTACAGTGGAGCATGATGAGGGAGGGGAAGGGGGAAGTGGAGAGGAGTATGAAGAGGAGGAAGAAGCAGAGGGTGGAAAGAGTGCTGATGCTGCTGATGAGGGACCCCGGGGTAGGAAACGGAGTGCGTCAGCAGCAGAGCTAGGTGATGGTGAGCGTGGAGACGAACAAAGAGAGGAGTACGGCGAAGAAGATTATGAGGAAGAAGTGGAGTCGCCCGAGGGAGCACCTAAATGGGATGGTGGACAACCCTCTGCTGGTAGCGCAGCCCCCACCGGCCCAGTTGAATTCACAGAGGAAGATATAGCCTGGCAACTCGAAGCCATGGCCGAAGAATACGGCCTAGAAGAAGAAGATCTTCAAGAAGAAGACCTCCCCGCCGAAGACGCCGTCCAAATATTCCGGGAAATGCTCGACGAACTCCAGCCCAACCCTTACGGAACCTGGGAGAATACGTACCCGCCTCTCGCTCATGACCCTCGTTACACGGTTCTCAATACAACGAAGCACCGGCAGGAAGTATTTACCACATGGTGCAAGGACCGAATTGCCATACTCAAAGAAGAGAAGCTTAAACAAGAACGGAAGGACCCTAAAGTGCAATACTGGGACTTCCTTACTGCACATGTAAAGGAAGTCAAGAAACTTTATTGGCCGGAGTTTAAACGCAAGCACAAGAAAGAGAAGGAAATGAAAGACCCCAAAATTACAGATAAAGATAGGGAGAAGATGTATAGGGAATATGTCGCACATACAAAGCTCTCCCCGGCTTTACTAGAGAATGAGCTTAAAAAGTTATTGAAGAGTAATAAGGAACTGACAAGAAATACGAAGATTGATGAGCTGCCGTTGGCAATATTAATTGATGTGCGGTATACAGCGTACCCCTTGCCCCCGCCAGGGGATACTAAACCCTCGGGACTCCCGCCCCTGAGAGACACGGTGATAAAAGCATACCTATCTACCCTTCCCGAGGAGTCTTCTGTGCACAAGCCTCTCTCGGAAAAAGAACTCAAGGATAGACAGCGTGAGGAGGCTTTGAGGGAGCGGGAGAGGACAGTGAGGAGGGAGCAGGGTCGGCTAAAAGGAGAAATTGAGAAGGGGAGGGAGATGCTCAAGGGGGAGGAAATGGAGATTGAGAGAGCTATGAAAGAGGTGGGGAGGAAGGGGTTGTTGAGCGCTATTGAAGCTGAGCGTGAGAGGGAGAAAGAGAAAGAGAGGGAAAGGGAAAAGGAGAGGGAAAACGCGGAAAGCTAGGGCTCAGGAAACAATGATTTGGGATTAGAGGCATTGCATGTTGATTATAGGCAGGCGTTTGTAGCAATTGAATATGATTCACCTCCACCATCTCCACCACATTCTCAGTCAGCCTTCCCCCTCCACCCCCTTCTTCCTGCACCCCCCTCCTCCTATTTCCGATACTGATGCTGGTATTCCCTACATCTCTCCATGCCCGCATCATGTCAGACAACTCCACTATCAGTACAATGACAAGCCTAACTATAATAGTAGCTGCTATAGTAGCTGCTTGTGAAAGACCAGTATCCTCCGTGGAGATGAAAGCTCTGATGGCTCCGGTCGTAGCCACAGACAGGTGTCCAGTACTTGTTGTCATAGACCCCAATCCCCCCCAATTTGCCCTGCAAAAACAATTTACAGATCATCACCATGACAAGTGAGGTTCGGCTTACATGGTATTTGCACACAGCTTGAGGTGCCAGTTGAGCAATACCTCAACACCACTGGGACTGCATGATCATGCAATAAGTACTGAAAATAGACTGATTACAGAGGACTACACAGATCGATCCATTGAGTAAACTTCAAGCAGTAGCACTCACGGGCCATTACAGGAGCCCAAACTACAGTATATTCAGATAATCATGTCAGTTTGCAACTTCCTGACCACATCTCCGGAAAGCTCCTTGCACTAGGGCTTGGCTTAAAAAAGAGTATCCACTTACGTGAACCCAACGAGGAAGCCAAACACTATGGCAACATGGATCAGTGAATTGTGCTGGGAACGTGGCTGGAGTTGCGTATTAGTGAATGAGCGGAGGTGGAAGAAAGAGAGAAGGAAAGGAAGGAAGATGTAGATACTTGAGTACATGAGCCTGCCATCAACCAGGCAAATGTACATATTGTCACCGTCTTAGGTTCGCATGATTCTGTTGGAAAGCAACTCGCAACAAGAGTAACAAAACTACAGCAGAGATTATATTGAACAACACCAGAGCTTGCTAAAAACTAGGAGCATAGATGAGGTGATCTGGGTATTGCTTAAGTATACTGAAATCACTCGAGCGCTTATTGGAGTGGACAAGTTGACAACTTTCAGTGCCTTCATTACTTACTTACCCTGAACTCAACTGCCACAGCAACACTGGAATGGGTGTAATACACCATGGAGCGATATCCTACAAAACTGTGGCATCCTATGTCGAGGGGGAAACCCTTCATGAGACACCTAATCCTGGTGAGTGTCCAGTAGGTGAACATAATGGGTGGGCGTTATTACTGTGTGTATTTTGGGGGAGGGGTTATTACGGTATGTATACCATAGCTACTAAGTAGTATTTCTTGCATATGAGCCCATGTATACGGCCCGAGCTTTTTTGGGGGGGAGCCTATACGCCACGGAACAACATGCAGCCCTACCTAGTATTCCCCGCTATGATTCAGTTAATAATTATGAGATGATATGCATGAAATTTTCAATAGATTCGAATATATATACAGTGTGTGATGGATCTGACATTGGCGGGGCAATTTCCCCCCCCCCCGCCTGGGGTAAAGCTGACTACAATTCCACATCTGGTACAATTCAAATCCCAATAAACCCCCATTCTCACCTCTCACCGCATTCCGTGTATCCATTTTCTTCAGTTTCATCGCTCACAGCTGCACCATGACTGAAGTTACCGATCTCCCCACCACCTACCCTCACCCCGTCCGTCTTGCCATCATCGGCGGTACTGGAATCTCCGCCCTCACCCACAGCGGCTTCACCCCTGTCGCTTCCATCAACCCAACTACCCCCTGGGGCCACCCCTCCTCCCGCATCACTATCCTTCACAGCCCACATACTGGGCCTGGAATCGCCTTCCTTGCTCGCCATGGCGCCCATCACGAATTTCTCCCTAGCGAGGTCCCAAACCAAGCTAACATCGCCGCTCTACGATCGATCGGTGTTCGCAGCGTGATTGCCTTTTCTGCAGTAGGAAGTTTGAGGGAGGAGATTAAGCCGAAGGATTTCGTCGTTCCGGATCAAGTTGTTGACAGGACGAAGGGAGTTAGGCCGTGGACTTATTTCGGGGGAGGAGTTGTTGGTCATGTTGGATTTGCCGACCCGTTTGATAAGCGGCTGAGTCAAGTTATTGCTGCGGTTGGAGAGAAGGTGTTGGGACAGAGGGGAGGTAGATTGCACAGGGGTGGGACTTTGATTTGTATGGGTGAGTATTTACATGAATGTCCTAATCGATTCTACCACTGTCATATAATTTGTTTTAAAACTAATCCCTGAAAATAGAGGGACCCCAGTTCTCCACCCGTGCCGAATCCCAACTCTATCGCTCCTCCATCCCCACTGCAGCAGTCATCAACATGTCGTGCCTCCCCGAGTCCAAACTCGCCCGCGAAGCCGAACTCGCATACACCATGATCTGCATGTCTACTGACTACGACTGCTGGAAAACAGACGAGGAGCCTGTAGCAGTGGAGACTGTCATGGGCAACATGAGGGCCAATGCTGAGACTGCGGGTGCACTGGTTGCTGCTGTCTTGGAGGAGTTGGTGAAGGACGAACATGCAGAGTTGGTGGCGGCGAATCATTTGAGTGGTGCAACGAGGTGGAGTGTTTGTAGTAGTGAGAGGTTCCCTGGGGGTAAGGAGGCGAAGGAGAGGCTGAGTTGGTTGTTAGGGTGGAGTGAGGAGAAGAACTAAGGGGGGTGATGATGTCTGTATAGATGGGGAAATCAATGGATATCGGTTGGGATTTACCATTAAAAGGAGAGATGAGTGGTTCTATGCCGCCTTAGATGCCTTGAATCTTAGAGAAGAGCGAAGCAATATATAGACGATGAATTGATGTGTCAAATAGAGTTACCCTGAATTCTTCGCTTTCACATAATTCGGGCAAGCAACCACGTTATTTATATACAGTCTTTAGGCTTTGCGATAAATCGATATGCCATAGCCTTGGAGAAAATACGCTAGCATATCTTACCCATTTCTCCTTTGGGGGAGAAAACAACAAATATCTAACTGCCCAGCCGAAGTGTTATGGATATTATACGTTGCAGGCTTTTCTGATGTTGAAGGTAGTAGGTTCACTGCACCCGCACCGCAGGATGGATGACCATGTACTTCGATGACGTCTGTCTAATTCTAGGTAGGTGTAAACCTGGGAGAAGTATTCACCAGCATACATATCCAACTGATGTCATAATCAATGGCTGAGAACATGGACATGGATTTCAGACCGGGGTGGCAATGTGCCATAATTCTATACCAGATGCAGGACAAAGACAGAAAAGTGCATATTCAACGGCTATTTTTCTCATCCTCTAGTTTCAACAGGCCCAGACTAAGATATATTATCGTATTAGGAGATCAACCGCCGTCGAGGTTCGTCCGGACATGACAGTACAACAGACTTTGGGAAAAAAAGAAAACGCATTGCTTGCCATCCCACTGGCCAACCTACCACACAAAATAAAGCGCAATATTACAACCACAATATCAAACATCTCAAAAGGGTAAAAAGAGGAAAAATATCAAGATATGAAAATCCCAAATGCACATGATATCTGCATTGCAAACAACGCCTTTAAGATCCCATACCCAAATCGTCACGGACGCACGCATAACCTCCACGTTGCAAGCGTACATCCCGTTTGCATCTTTCGGTTCTTCTCATCCATTATGGGACGTTTAGGCAGTAGCAGTAGGAGCTGGGGCAGGGGTCACTTCGACCTTTGGTGCCTCGACCTCGACCTTTGGCGCTTCAACAACTGGATCTGGGGCCGTAGGAGCCTCCTGGACCTTAGGCACCTCTGGTGCAGGTGTAGGCTCCACCACGAGGGGTGTTGGCTCTGTAGTAGTGATATCAGCCGCAGGCTGTGGTGGAGGTGGAGGAGCTGGGGTAGCTTCTTCCTTCTTTGGTGCAGACTCGACTGGCGCAGCGGGGTCCTTGGAGATATCTATGCTAAAATTAGCAAACCCAGTTGACTCGTCGCGTTGCAGAAGGATATGCGTACCGGGCTTTGGAGCCTCGATTTGGGGTGCTGTTTCGCTCACGATTGGAGCTGGAGCTGGAGGAGGTGGGACACCGTAGGGAGCTGGGGGGCCAGATGCTTCAACCTCGGGAGATTCGGTCTCGATGGGGGGGTGTTCCCCGGCAGACCGCTTTTGCTTCTTGGACTTGGACTTGAAAAGCGAGCGCCCAAATTTCTTGAGCATTTCAAGAGCGTTGGGTGCTGGAGAAATGAAACACGAGATGTTAGCTTCTGCCTGTTTTAATTGTAACCGCAAAAACAAACAAAGCCCAGCGTATGGCATAGCTATCGATCGCAAGGGGTTAACTCACGAACACCAGGCATCTTGATTAGTTTGTTTGGGTGAGAATGTGGGAGCCGTGGGTTTGGGAAAAGTGTCTAAAAGAACGTGATGGTAGGTATTGAGTGTCGTGCGTGGACGTGTATGTTACTCGAAAGGCAGGAAAGTTATAGCGCAAAGCCGAATTCAAAAGGGCAAACAAAATAAGTTGATAAACCAGGTGATTCTTTGAAACCAATATTCAATTCGTGTATGAGAATAAGAATGAGAATGAGTGGGCCAGGAAAGTAAGTTAGGAAGGAAGTACAGTCAGATTAAGAGTAGCAACAGGAGAGGGAGGTAATTAAAAGCCAAAGTGATACAATATTAAGGATAAGCCACCACCCTTGTGCGAGAGCTGGGATTTGTTTGGAGGGAGAGTTACGGTATGGCCCAAAATACTCCACTTCGCAGAGCATCCCAGGGGGTCGCACGAACCGGCCGGGGATACAAATAGAGGTGCATACTCAAACATTTTCAGCCATACTGATAGCAGCTAGGGGAGGGTCATGGCAGGGCTGCTTGGGGCAGGTTGGGGGACAAGCCAAGGCCCACCAGATTGCGGTTCAAGCAGCGGGCAGGGGCCGCCATTGCCCGTTAGATCTGTGGCTTGGTGCTGCAAAGATTATATATACATGTATTTTGACATTTCACGAGATATTGGGGGGGTAAATCTGTTGTTTTAGGATAGGAGTCCTCTCTACGGAAATTTGGAGCGTCATGACTGGTAGGTACAGTGCGTACCTACACTTGGGGATCGCAAGGCTCCGAGACAGCTGGATGCAAGTCATAGGTCATCTGATGACGGTTTACGCGGCTTCAGTCAAAATGTCACTGAACCCAGGCCAATACTTTAGAGTAAGCAAACAACTAAGTACATGTAGTTATTGGATATATGTACAGTACCCAAACCCCCAAAATATTCCTCATCTAGACCTAGCAAACTATATCGAATTTCGGCAGTTGAATTCCGGCCGTGGTAAAATGGAATTAAGTTCTGCGTCTTGTCCCATAGAGTCGACGGAGTCTCCGCTTTCAAATCCTCATATAAACTGTGTGCAGGTTGATTAACCACCACCCATCATTACTCGGTACCTCATGAATTGTCGTACACTCCATGCAAGCTGCACACCAGAGTCTTGCTATCTATATTGGTCAGTTTGTGAACAATTGGTTAACTGTAATGGCTGCGTACAGGCTTCATACAAGCTTCATACAAGCTTCACTGTTTCAGGTTATTCCTAGCCAGTACAGCACACAGTTTTTTTCATTCTTCATTTAACCGCTAGGATAGTAACCTGGAACACCATTGGATACAAATACATAGTGGTGAATATGATGAATTGGCGGGGTACTATTGCCCTTACAATGGCCCATGTTTCTAAAGGATGCAGTTAATACTTTTCCATTGTCCGGCACCAGAAATACCGCGTGTTTTTCATTGAAATCAATTCATAACATTTCTCCTGTTGATAAGGAAATGCGGGACAGGTTTGAACCATGTTGGGTGTGCTTAATTATTTGGTATTATATATCACATCCCTCATCTTTTATGAAGCTCCCAAACCCCATCCGATAGCGAGGGGAAAAAAAAGAAAGGTCAAGCATACATACAGTTAAAGGCTGGGGCTTGCATCACAACTTTCCAAATCCCCATATCACCAATGCCTGGAGATGGTATCTACTTTTGGTAATGCTAAAATGTTCTCTGGATCAACAACTCTCAGACCAGGAACTCCCGGATCGACTCCTCCACCTCCAGAAAAGTATCCTCAAGGATTGAGGTATGACCCATGTCCTATCCCGGCGAGTATGTCATCCATTAATGCAAATCCCATTCTGCAAGTCTAGCAAGCATTCCTAGATACTATCTTTGGTGATCCAGTATAACAAACACTCTTCCCTTAAGTCAGTGAGCACGATGACAACAAAGATATTGAGTCAACAATATGTATATCACACAATACTACAGGAAGGTTAGTGAATCAAGACGGAAATAGAACACAACAAAGTAATGGAGGATATGGAGGATGTAGTATATATTCCAATATTCAGCTGCCATACGAGTTGAGGAGTTACAGAGTCTAAAACAAGAGCCATAATAGTAATAGTATAGAATTGGCAAATTCATTAGTTGCCAGTACAATGGTCGTGCTTCAGATGAGAGTTCATAATATTAACATACATCAAACAATAGGTATATTCTATTATTTATTTAGTGTCTTGCGGTAATGTAGTCTAGTTGGCACTATATAATGACCACCAAAATAGCAACAGAACTATCCTCAAACCCCCGCATCCTCTTCCTCCCCTTCTCCAAACAGCGGCTGTGCTTATATAGACAACATAGGCTTTTCGTGCCCGTACACCAGCCTCAATCGGTTTGAACTCCTTACTCTCCCCCCTAACCACACCCCATGTCTTACCCTGACGCTCAACCCTGGAACTTATATATGTTAGAAAATTTCAGACGAAAATGATACTGGTGATGATAACGGCAATTGTGGTATTAGATCGAAATATATGTATAAATTCCGAGGCCCAAAACCCCTCATGACAAGTATCACAGGTACTCATAAACCGACATACCGCATAAATAAAACAAAAAATAGACTCGTGCAACGTTTAAGTTATCATATCAAAGAGGTAAATAAAAAGGTCCAATTCCTGACCCAGTAGTACACCGTGAGAAAAACAGAAGATAATACCAGCCCCTTCAGGGACTTGCACCGCCAGACAGATGTAGCCCAGCCAGAAATATGAAGTAGGTATGTATCAGGGCCGACCGATGATGAGGGTTAGGGTGAATGGATTAATAAACAAGATGAGGCGAGGTAGTGAAGTAAATGAGAAGGGATTTGTGAATGAAGGCGGTAAATGGCGGTGGAGATGATTCAATGAGGAGCAAGCATGGGATGCCCACTCCAGTAGCTCTCGATAGAAACATCTCCTGATAATAACAATGGTTCCAAAGTCTGAATTGATGAAAGTGGAAAAGCGCAAGGATAAGAGAAGCAAGCAATATGATGAAGAAGGGGGATGGTGAGGGTAGTATGAGGAGAGATGACTATAAAACCCAAACCACAATGCGAAAATAAGATATCATATTTTCCATGAAGAATAAACAAGTAAACGTCCATAGATATGGACATCCATTTCCGAATATCAGAAAAGACACACAATACTCCAAGATCATGTTAAACCACCGCATATACCAATACCAAACTATAACGTGACACCCCATAGGAAAAAAAGCCGCAAGTATGAGCATCAGTATATGAAACAAAATACACAGGAAACAGCGCCTAGCCCGCTCTCCCTACCTCCCGTCCACTTAACGAGACGAAAGCAAATAACTTAAAGAACAGAGAACCGATAAACACAATATGAGTATGAATATGCGAATCACCACCTATTCATTCTTCCGGTAGGGCCTGACCCACTACTTCCTCCACTAGGAGTGCCCTTGCTAAATCTCTGTGGATTCCCAGACGATGATGCACTATCTCCCCCGCGCACGGCATGGTGCTGATCGCCTGCTCTATCTTGCTCCATACTTCGCCGCACACTGTTCACATCATCACTCATTGCGAAGAGCAAATCCCCCTCTTCACCACCAAAACCGGCCTTAGGACTCCTACCCATCAGAGACGGCCTATCACTACTCACACTATCCGCTTGATCCCTATTGAGATAGATTTGTGAGACTCCAGGAGGGGTATAAGTCACCCCTCTCCCACTTCCTCGGTGTACCCTTCCGCGACGCAAAGAGGAACCGGAACCAGTAAGCCCTACAGTAAAACCACCTCTGTGTACCCCACGCTCATCTTCTCTAACTTCTCTATGAGCATCGCTGCTATCACGGGTAGGACTCCTACCCGGTAAATCCTCTTCCGATGCGAGACGCAACTCAGCAAGTTTGCTGGGGCTGAGGCCGTCAATGCCTTCACTTGCACTAGTCGGGCCGTACAGTGGCCCCTCATATACACCTGATTCGCTCGGATACGGATGTTTTTGATATGAGTTTGGTGAGGGGGCAATAATATCAAGAGGTGAGGTAGCTGCCAATTGGTCATCACTGGGACCAGCAACTATCGGTAAGCGCTGGCTGTGTGCAAACTCATCTGCTTGTTGATGTCTACTCGAGTAGACCACCGTCCGTCCTGTGCTAAGACGGGATGGGACTGTGGGCATAAATGAGCTATACGAGGAAATGGGATTTCCAGGTGATGATGATGGGGAATATGATGAAGCCGGGAGTGGCTGTATCATAGATGATTGCTTCCCGGGAGTCGATGGTGAACCAGACTTTTGAAACAACAAAGATTGAGACATTGAATCGGACAGAGCATTGTGCGAGTCTTTCATTTGCTGAAATTTCACAAGAGCAGTGGTCGTCTTCTTCGAACTATCACCATGGGAAAACATTTTCAAAGGCTGCTTGATATCGAGAAGTTTCAAGAAGTCAACAACTTTGTCGTCCTCGTTCGGTTTACTGGCCTGTTCACTAAACATCGCGGATCCCGGCCGCTGGATGGAAGAGCTATAGCTTCCTTTCCCACTACTCATTTCATCGTCCGCCTTCATTTGCCCGGTCGCTGGTCTGGGCTTACGAGCTCCAAAACTACTGCTGTAACGTCCTATTGATGGAGGTTGGGGTGAAGGAGATATACCAAGTGGGCCAGGCGTATCATAGGAGGGGGTGCCTTTGGGTATTACCGGGGAGATTGCGGGTCGATTGCGTGCAGCTATAGGGGCAGTGGTTGAAGACATTCGTGTCACGGATGTCCGAGGTGATGGTGGGATGGCATCCGCGGAAGGCGAGTTTGAAAGAGAGGGTGATTTGAAAGGCTGCATGAACGAGACTGAAGGGCGCCTGGTAATCCCCCCTTCACCTGTTCCCCGAAGGGAGGATTTTGAACCCTGAACAGACCGTAAATTCATATATGTATGGTCTGCAGGTGAGCTACTCAATGAGGGTCCGCCGACCTGTTGACCACGCGGTGCAGAACTAGGGCTAGAGTTCATTCCCGCCCCTTGCGAATAGAGAGGAGTATGACCCCCATAATGTTGCGCCTCGTGTCTTAGGGATGCATTCAATAAGGCAGATTGCAGAGAGCTTGTATCCTTTCGGCTAAGAGACTGAGGCTGGGACACTGTCCTCTGGTGAGAGTTTAAAGAAGGTTGGAAGTATCTCTCGTCCAAGTTGATAAAGTGTGAGCTTAATAGTTCTTCAGAATCATCAACTCTGAAGTCACAATGTTTTCGGTAAGAAACACTTATATGCAATTCTCCAACCGGGGTATCCACCATGCCGAATGGGTAATCCTCGACCACTTGACTCTCGCCGTCAATCAAGGGTAGGGTTAACCCATCCCACCTGGGCGATGGAGCTTCGCCAACCTTAACCCGACAGCACACTTTTAAGGCATTTTGGTGTACCGTTACCTTTGTGAGGCGTTTCAGAAGCTTTTGCGTAGGCATGAGACCGGCATAGGTGTATAGACTTCGAAAAATGACAACAGCGTGTTTGTATGCAACAGGGAGTTGCGGAGGTGCAATATGACCGTCCCGTGGTCTAAAAATTGTGAATCAGCAAAGGTGTCTGAGTGTTACCAGATTTCCCCCAGACATGAACGATTGACCTACTGTAAATCCACAACCCAACGTTCTAGAACAACATCTGGCTTGGCTCCGTTTACCCTACCAACTTCCCCAACTCCCGAGGCCCCATCCATTTTATTATGCATAGCTGTATCAACGTTCCATCTCTTCCCCTGTTCATCCAAGAGCACTAGAGTCTGGTTTGCCATGAGTTCCTTCGCATCAATATAGGTCTCTATAACTAGCGGTGGTGGCCGATATCGGTAAACATCTACATTCCGCCAGAGTGATAACTCTTCCCGAAATGCATCAGTGTCGACAAGGTCGAGGTTGAACTGGGGGTGGATATCAGCCCAAGCGCTCTACGACACTACATTAGAATGGCGATACACGAACGCCGTCGCCGAATACCGTTACTCACCCAAACGTTCACTTTTTTCGAACCTGTCCGGGCTGCATATAGAGGTGCTACCGGTATCCGTTGCTGAATGATAATCATCGCAGCTTTGAGGTAGAAATTCTGAAAGAGGCTGGTTAGTTTTCTAGAAGCAAGCAGCACCACGACGGGCGAGGCTGTACCTGCACCACTTGGTTGACCCGTTCTCTGGATGTACTCTCATCCCCCCCTCCCCCTCCCCCTCCTCCTCCGCCACCCCCTCCTCCCCCACCGCCATTATCTCCTCCCCCGCCCCTCCGCCCACCTCCACTACCGCCGCTGAATCCAGATTCTTGATTCAGAGTTGGTGGGTCAGTATACCCTCTATATGTCGATGTGGTTCGGGAGTTTGGTATTGTAGGGCTACCGTGTTGTCCACCATACCCGCTATGCGGCCCTCCAGCTGGAACTCCACCAGGACCCATGGCAAGGGAATACTGATACCCAGTGGAATGTCGTGGGGAAGTGGTGAGTTCCTCTGCATCCTTAGTTGAGCCTAAGGCTACGGAAGTGGGTCTGCGAGGCGGGGCAGGCCAGGGAGATGACAGTGGAGGGGACTGTCGCCCATAACGCTGCATCTTAGGAGTGCAGCCGTTCTCTTGGATTCGGATGATTGTTCTCGTTGTAGGTAGGTTGTTTGCGTATACTTATAGAATTAGGCAGAGTTTAAGGAAAGCTGTACAGCAAATAGACTCGAAGTGGGGGTAATCGAGGTGGTGGTATAGTCTGCTAGTGTAAGATCAAGAGGCTTAAGTTTCTGGGAAGCAATATTTCTCCGCCAGCCATTACATTAATTAAACAAGTATCTATGAGATATTCCTCTATCTTTGGAGGGGGGTCCTTAGTCGTACAGTGGAGAGAAGGCGGCTGATGTCTGGGGCTGGGTGGAGCTTGTTCACCGTTGGGAGAAACGTGTAGGGTGTGCGAGTCGAGATGGATCTAAACTGTGTTTGACACCCCTGGATGCGCAAATGACTGATATTGACACGGTGAGCCCTACAGAGCGGGATTGGTTGGGGATGTGGGTGGAGAGAAACGAATAATGCGGTTCAATTCATGAGTGTCCAGCACTCCAGCGGGAAAAAGGACGTGGTATGGGTTGGGGTGGAGGCTGAGGGCGAAACACAAGTGCTGCTGCCTGCGATGGGATGATGAATCGACAGCTTCAAGGTGCGGAAGCCAACGTAAGGGTATCTGGATGGGTGTATGTGTATGGGCGGAAGATGACTCTATGAAGCAGCTGTGAGAGTGGACGGTTCAATATCTTATGAGCTAACCTAACCTAATGCCCGGTAGCACAACTACCCTACGCCGAGAAGAATGCAGAATACCCAAGCAAAGAGCTAGGTACCAGCAATGTGTCGATCTTATATAAAGGGCCCACTGCAGCTGCCGTGCGAAGATGGCTTCCGCGAGACATCAGAACAGTCACATGAGTTTTGGATTTGGCAATCGCTGTCATCGTCTCTAATGCTGAGGTCACAGCTTCAACCACCAATCCGAAGCCACTCATATACAGCATATCACGAGCTCACGCAATCCGATCGGCAAACTGGACAACCCAAGTGGCCTGCAAAAGAAACAACCGCCTCACCTTGCAATGAAGAAGTAGGTACTGGTAGGTATGTACCTACATTTCCTGCAAGCTGCCAGTCGTGAGGCTAATCCAATGCAGGGCTAGTCTGAAACTGATATGGCCTCTTCAGATCCTAGCAACTGAGTAGACATGGGCTGGTCGTGGGAGTTGACCCCAGGAATTACATGCATACTTGAGGAATGGCATCTTCCTTGCCATCAAGAGAATTAACGCAGATGAGTCCGCCTCATAGCCTAAGGCTCCCTTTGGGGGAAAGCTCAAAAAAAAAAAAACACAGATGAGTCGATAACCAATCAATGTAGGCTGAAATCATGAGTCTTAACAGCAACCAGACTACCCTAACAGTAGAATCACAACATGGCTACATATACCTCCCTAGAAAACCATGTAAGAGGTATTTTTTATTGCTGCCATCTCCACATATATATGAATGCATGAAGCATTATCTAAAATGGTTCGGCTGCCAGCCAATGGCCAATCCAATTGTCCAGGTCACCCGGTTATGAACGGATAAGGCCCATTGTGTGCGTGCGCCACTGCGTGCGCCAGTGCTAATTGGTATTGGGTACTCCTTCAATTCGTAAGGACACCAGTAAGTGGTATGATAGGTATCTCGGCGCCTCCAACCCATTTCGACAAGATTCAGACTTTCATCCCCTCATGTCGGACATTTATGCCCGTAGCAGATAAGGATGAATTTGGTGAATGATACCACCCCGTACCAAAGTCACCGAACACCACATATTAGTTATCCCTATTCTTGACTTTGTTACGGAGGTATATATACATATTGTTTGTTTCACAGCGTTAAGCCGAACTCTGGTAGAGGGGTTTGCGGTCAAGAGACAGAGGTAGCTCTTTTGACTCGTAGATACCCCCTTGACAATGCCATGCAGGTGTACCGTGTTAAGGTCAGCTAATGGAATCTCCATATCTTGCTCGGGTTGGCCACCGCCCCTACAATAGAATACGGAAAAAGCATAAGCTCCTCAGCATACAACGATCAATCTCGGGAACCTAGTCAGATCTACAGGAGCGTTGGGTTACGCATGCAACCTTAAACATAGACATGTATCAGGGTGAGGTTAAGAAGGGCTCAACACTGAGAGCTCGAGCACCCATTGGCCTCAGAGGTTGCAGGGTGTTCTGATTGTATTTTCAACACCCACGGCACTCATGTTACTTTTTTTCTCACTAAAGTAACCAGAAAGCAGAAAGTTTGGGGCCTAGGGAAAATGGTAACTAGATGATGCATCCATTAAAGACCGGAATATCACTAGTGGTATACTGTACCCGTGCATTATCAAAAGTTCAAATGTATACCGGAGGTGCCTTTAATAGGCACCTTTTTTGAATGCCACGGGTACCGCCAGTCCCACAATCACACATACTTATCGTAGCTATAAAAACAACACAAACAAAATGACTGACCAGACCGTCCACGCCCCAAAGTTCGGCAGCACATCACACACCCTAGAGATGGTCTGGAGACTCCAAGCAAATCATGTACATGACTCCCCGTCACTCATGATTATACATTGTGTGGGCGTCTTCAATACCATTGGATTCATTGTCTGCTGCAGCTGCCACAACTTATCACGCCTGTTCGCCGACAGCACACACCCCTTAAAAAACGAGGTGGTTGCATCATCATATCTCTTCCCATCTACCAGGATATCCCCAGTCTTCCATTGGGAGTTCCCTGGTTTGATGACGGGATAGAGGCATGTTTTGCATTGCAGAAGAAATCGAATTTAGCAGATGAAGGATATGTATGATCAATCACAAGATGAGTGACCAGGTTTCCGGTACTCACGTGTTTACTGATGAGACATGCAAGCTACAAGTACAGTACTTAAACTGTGCGAATGACACAAAGGTATTGGCAGCGAGGGTGTTACCCTCAGGCAGCAACCATCAGCCTTAGTCATCGGCCCGCCTTTAAAAGGCCACGAGCATTGTTTCGAGGGTCTAGTTGGGGACACGCGCGCGTACTCCTAACGCTCAAGCTGTCCTTGAAATAGTCCCTGCGGCTATAGTTACCAGTGGTCTGCGATGGACCCCCGCCAAGGCCGAGCAAGATGCCTCAGCTCGGGCTGTCACCACCTTCCCCACGTTTTGCCCCTCCCCCCAGTTCCAGCTTTATTCTTTCATCACTCGGTCCAACGAGATTTTTTTGTTTATCCTATACCCACCCTATCTCGTTTACTAGTTGATCGTCTTCATCATGCCGTTCAAGGGGAAGCGATCACGTGCTAATGGCTTTTGTGTAGCAATCACAACCAGCTCTTCAAGATCGACCATCCCGTGCTCCTCGTAGGGATGAACGTCGCTGCAGAACCAAAGCTCGCTGCGGCAGTGACGAATGTGGTTGGTTTGGGAGTTATTGGTGGTGTGGGATATAGCCCAGAGATGCTGAAGGAGCAGATTGATGAGTTGAAGAGCTATTTGAATGATAAGAATGCGCCGTTTGGGGTTGATTTACTGTTGCCGCAGGTTGGTAGTGCTGCTCGGTATACTCCCCCTCTCCACTATCTATTCCCCCTCAGTACACATCCCCAGGACAAGTTCCGGCGCGACGGGCTGTTGCATAGATCCTCGGCCGCTTCATTTTCCTTAGCCGCATCTACTGGCGAATAAAGGTCCATGTCGCTTTTCAAGACATAGGCCGAGCTCACGTTAAAATCCACTTGCTTTTGACCTTGTATATCGACTTTCCTGCCTGAGCTCGGCCCATGTCTTGAAAGCGACATGGACCTTTACTCGCCAGTAGATGCGGGTATTGGCAACTGAACGCCAAGATGGATGGACACTTGTACAGTACTGTATATACAAAATTGTGGAAATGGTATATTGGCAAGACTAGAGACTGAAAAGAGCTGAGAGGAAGGGTAAGATGAACATAAATCGCAGAAAGTGGGGAGAGCAGCTCGAAAGATGCATAAAGCGCTAAAAACGCCCGACTTTGTGGTATACGTCCTGCCTGTGAGAGTTGAATGGGAAGGAATGGATGAATTCGGGATTTGGTGGGTTACATGCAATTGCAAGCTTCCTCATGACCGATGCTGTGTCATTTACCCAGTCGATTAATCCAGCCTCCAGCGGCACGGCGGGTATGGGGCCTGGCTGGCTATATGTAAACATGGGCAGCGAGACCACTAAACACCAGCTGCAAATATACTATAGTATTACCAATACGAAATCTCGCCCTCATAGGCTGGGAGAGCGGGAGTATAGGGGCAAGAGACTTGAAACAGGGCTATACCGCCTCACAAACAGAAACAGAATTAAACCCTTTTTTTTTTTGAGTCTATACGCCTTTCCCCCGAAGGGAGCCTTAGGCTATGAGGCGGACAGAATTAAATCTACCTTTGGTGCAAGAGATATCTATGTAGGTATGCACAACATACTGCACGAGGTCTATATACGTATATGGTACCCAAATAAGAAAATTGAACTACCTATGCCAAGCTCCTAGTCTGCACAACCATGTGCTCTCCGAAATATTTTTTGATTGTGTGTAAACCGATATATATACTAGTACTCTAAACAAACGTCTGTGGCGAGACTGATGTACCGGTATGATTGATCTCGTTCCCAGACTCTTAGGTTATCTGCGCTAAAGCTATTTCCGGCTAAGAATGTATATCATACTTGTGCACGCCGTTTAGACGTACCGTCCTTATGATCTCGTGCCCAGACTCTTATCTACCTACACTATAAAATAAATACGCTGCGGGGAAAAGAGCATAATTATTTTATTTTAGCGTAGGTAGATAAGAGTCTGGGCACGAGATCACCGTCCTTATAGCTTTTCAGGCCAGTGCTTTCAGGTGATTTATCAATCAACGTAGGGCTCCATATTTGTTTCTAGCTCTGGGGTGGCTTTGGGAAAGAGTGGGGGTATTCTGGCCTGGCTTGCAATGGTACATATGTCTCTTGTCATGATAGAGTGGCTGGGACAATGCAAGGCCAGAATATGAATGAGTTGCAATTCTTCAGACTTGAATTCGAAATTCTTGTTCCTTAAAATAGTCCGATCTCGTGCCCACACCGATTTATTAATGGCGACTGTATGTGCATATGGACACGCCTCTTATCTAGTCTGGATGTAAAACTTAGGTGTTCACCTCCGTATGGAGGTATACCAGCTAGTCTGGTTGGCACAAGCCGCTCGTAGATATTCCAGCATGCAACTTTACTGCACTGCTCAATCTACTGAGGGCTTGTGCCAACCAGACTATGCTCAGTCGTGGTATTTTTGGCATACTTGGGTTCACAGGTTGATAATTATTTCCTGCTGCCTCATAATCACCACGGGCACAGCCCTATTGCATAGTAGCACTCACACCCATGCTGTCGTAAGTATGATGCCAAACTGTAACAATACAACTTGTGAGGTGACCATACAGTACTAGTTATAAATAAATAAATAAAAAATCTAGTTTAAGCAAGAAGATAGGACGTGTTCGATTTTAGCTACCACACAAAAATAAATCGGTCTAGGCACGAGAACAGACGGATCTTGGCATTCGCTGCGATTTAGAAGAGACTGGGACCGAGATCAGATAGGACGGGGGCACTCGAAACCCAAGTACCTAAGTACAAGTAGGCCTAGAATCTTCTCCATAGTGTAGCAGTGCTGTTCTCATGGACTAGTCTGGGGGGAAGGCAAGAAATACGGTACGAAAGACAGCAGTTGTATGGGCATCACGCATGCTATATAGTTCCGAGACTAGCTAGTTCCTAGAGTGTAGATAATCTGCAATATTTGCTATTCCCTCGCATCACGTGTAGTTCTTAGCTAAGTAGTGATGAAGCTGTCTCAAACCGCTACACCTATTTCTTCCCACATTACGTCCTACAAGATGCCTCCAGTCCCTCTCCATCCCTCCCTCGAACCCATCAACCCCTCGGTGCACACCTTCCGCTACCCTGAGAAACGCATAAACTCCCAAGAAGACCTCCAACACTTCCAGAATTCCCCCGCCTACATTCGTATCACCAGTTTCCTTCATCACCTTAACTCTTCCACCTCCCCTCTTGCATTATCTCTACAAACCTCCAGAGACTCAACATTTGCCGTGCCCTCCATACCGCCCGAGAGAGTATTCACGAATTCATCACATATTGTGGTATCTCCTGCCGTTCAACAGATAATATCCCTTATCCAAGACCTTCAGAACATCGTCTCAGAATGCCCCCCAGACACTGGCCCACGCAGGTTCGGGAATGTTGCATTTAGGAAGTGGCACAAGCTCATTGAGGAACGGGTGCCTGGGTTATTAGAAAAATACCTGCCGGAGGAAATTATGAAGCATAATCCGGCCTCTGGTAGCGTCACACTGATAGCGGAATTGACAAGCTATCTTATGGGCTCGCTTGGCTCGGCCCAGCGGCTTGATTACGGTACCGGCCATGAGCTTTCCTTCCTAGCCTTCCTATGCGGGATATGGATACTAGGAGGGTTTACACCGAACCAAGACGAGCAAGCTATTACCCTACGAGTTCTAGATACTTATCTCCACCTTATCCGCACGCTTGTAAAAACATATACCCTTGAACCAGCTGGCTCCCATGGAGTCTGGGGGCTCGATGATCATTTTTTCCTCCCGTACATCTTCGGCTCTGCACAGCTTACGACGCAAGCACCACAGCCCGGGGTAGAGCCTGATTATGTGAGCTTGGGAATTCCTCGACCGTCGGATGTAGCAAAGAGGGATGTTGTTGATGAGTGGAGGGAGAGGAATCTATATTTTGGTGCAGTGGGATTTATCTATGATGTTAAGAAGGGGCCGTTTTGGGAGCATAGTCCGATTTTGTTTGATATCTCGGGGGTGACAGAGGGATGGGGAAAGATTAATATTGTGAGAAGATTCCAATCTAGTTGGCGGAATGGGTTCTAACTGTGAGGCAGGGAATGATTAAGATGTATAATGCGGAGGTTCTGAGGAAGTTCCCAGTTGTGCAGCATTTCTATTTTGGATCGTTGTTTTCGTGGACGGAGGACCCGGGGAAAGGGGATGAGGGACTCAGTACACCGCAGGCATATGGGGCGGATGTTCCCTCTTCTATAATCAATCCACAGGTAGCGACTCGTGCTCCGTGGGCAAAACCACTTGGGTCGGCGCCACCTTCGCAGGTGGGAATGGATGCTATGACAAGAGTACCTTGGGTGAGAGCACCGGCAACTCAGCCACCCCCGGGACAAATGGCACCGACGGACGGGGGACCGATGACGAAAGCACCGTGGGCGACGTAGCTGGGTTAATTATTTGAGGAGTTGATTCTCAGATTGGGCATTGAGTATATTGCAGTTGCACTATGGCAGTGCAGAATTTGGAGGAGTAGCTATATACAATCGTGGTCGGCTTCATGGGGCAGTCAGAGTTTCCAGATAATCTAATAGACCTGAACGTGACTTTACAGCATATTCGGCTTCGCTTTTTACTGCATATACAGGCTTTCTTGCCTCTATCTTTTGATATGAACAGCTTGATTCATTCCTGCATTCATATCCTCCCTCTTGCACCACCAACACTCGGCTATATTACCATCACAATATACGCCCAGCATGCAACGCCTCACATACTTGAAAGGCCTCTTCAGTTGCAACAGGTTGTCTGAAAATACGGTTAGGTACCTAGGCTCTTGCGCATGGAAAAGTGGCGGATATGGGTATGATACGGTTCATCTATGGGGCTTTTACGACTTTTACCTCCTATATGACCAAGCTTGACTACCTTTCCTGCTCCTGAAGACATCCCTGGAGGCCTTACTGAGCCAGTGAATCGGTAGCAGCGGCGGGGGATTTGTACTAAGGGCAGTGGGGCATAATCAAGCACAAATGGTTCCTTTGAGTAAGCAGAGAAATAAAGTTAGAGGTGCCGGCAATCATTTGAACGGAGGACTACTAGGTCTATCTACGGATACAGCCGATTTTTACTACTCCAGGGCATGTTCATGAAGTGGATATACCTTGGTGGGTGATGACCCTGTGGAGAACAGTGGGTGGGATGATAAGTGGATATTTCGAGGTTTGCGCGGGGGGAGATTACGACTGCTGGGAGCCCGTGAGACGAGTTGGCCTCTTTTGCATACGACTGATGGGGGTACTTGAGCTTTTGTACAAGTTCGGTGCTTTTAAGGATGTGGGACGGACGTCTTGAGGGTAACACTTGATATTATGGGTTGGGGAAAGTGAAAGGACTCTGCTAGAGGCCCTATAATAATAGTCTTGTACTAAATATTCGATTCGGCAATTAGACATCTTTGTAAATCCATGGTGGTCTGGTTAGTAAAACATGCATGTGTGTGTAGAAAGTAACCTCTTCGACGGGTCGTGCAACCAAAGTACTGTACAGTACATATATTAAAATTAAACTAAAAGTAGGTAGGCTGGTTACACGTTACATCATTACATCAACGTTATCTGACAGCCAGCCCCTTATCTGAAAAGTTTATGCGAGTTGCACAAAGATTAGAGTAGACACAAAGATACCTTCGGGGGAAAGGTGTAGACTCCTAAAAAAAAAAAAAAAAGTCAAAGATAGGATATGTAGGCTTGTTCTTAATTTTTCCGCTACGATGAGGGTTCTGTCATATAATTGGCGCAGTTTTTTCGAAATTCCAAAAACGACCACTATGACAACTAGCGTGGAATTGTTGACATGTTTGTTTACCGCATGTTTCCACCACATGACATCGAGGTGCATATCTCCCACCTGCGGCATAGTTCAGGGGTTCCTTCGCTTGACCCGTTGCGCGATAGCTGGGGTTGGCCGTCTGCATGTTGGTGTTAGTCAGGGTACGGATTAAGGATATCGATCGGCACCTCGAGCAAGCGAAAGTGTGCATTTTCTCCTCTTTGCCGTGCGTGTCCTGCTAGTTTCGAGATTATAGTAATTTGCAATTAGGGGACGGCTGCCGCTGGTTGCTTGAGTGCATAGATATTTTGAGCAAGTGATTGCATGCCAGTGGGTGGGTTTAACCGACAGATATAGCGTTCGACTTCAAGAGCAGGTGCCACCTCAATTCACCATACCTGACAGCACGAGGGATAGAGAGATATATACTGGTAAAGTTAAAGGGATAGGCAAAACAAGACGTTGGAACATCAGAGCTGAGTCAGGTTGCGTTATTGTATTGCCCCCACCCCTCTGATATTGGTCTCTCCTATTGCTTAGAATGAAAAAGGGAAGGGGTACCTCATGGCCACTGCTTCCCTTCATCACGTTGACACAACCTATCCCTTGCACCTGATTTTGTCCTGCACACCCCATTTTCGATTTTCGTAGGCCCCATTGGACCCTCACATATTGCTTTGCATGATGGGCTTGAAGCTAACCGGAGTCTACCTTGAGAGTGGGAAACAGGTATAGTTTAATAGCAAATCAGAGCAATTCATCTGCTTTCTGGGCCTGTCATTCGCAGTCGAGATCAAATCTCCTCTTTCGAACCTTTTGCCCCCTCTTCTGGACGGCCCTTTCTCATCAACTTTTGTTTATCTGAACTTGTTTTATAGTTTCCCGAGCAAGGAAACATACGAACCATGGCTGACACGGCGATCTCACCGACGTCTCCAACCCTGTCTACCCCCCGTGATGTTCTTTCCCCTACTAGCGATCATGCTCTGGCAAGTGTGAAGGGGCAGGAGACAGATAGCGAAGGGCACACAACAGGGAATGAAAAGGGTATGGTAGAAAAGAAGAAGGCACAGTCGACTACCTCAGCTGCTCCTAAGCGGACCTCGATGACCACAAAGACTACGGGGTCACTCAGGTCTCGTACAGGTCCACCTGGGATCACTTCAGCCCCTGCTGGATTGAATAAGCCCCCCACAAGGCCTGTTATCTCGTCAGGAGCATCAGCCACGACTAGCGGTCCAAGGAAGGTTGTTTCGGCCAAGCCTGCAGAGAAGGATGCTACAATTAAGACATCCTCTGCACCAAGGAGGGCCTCTGTGCTCCCAAAGGAATCTTCCACTTCAACGACCCCCAAGTCCCCGGATTGGAAGGCCACCGCTGCAGATCGAAGAGCTTTGACTCTAAGCTCTGGTGCCTCATCCACAGCTCCGAGAAGGCCAGCTTCAAGTGCAGCTAGCACCACCACCACAAAGACTACGAAATCACCTACAACTACCTCATCAACTGCTACGGACAAGAAGGAGCCAACCACAAACAGACCACCTTCGTCAGAGTCTGTCTCTTCTCCGGTTAAGGCTGGACACTCAGCCAAATCTTCTCTAGGCAGTGGCACAGCTACAAAGAGGCTCTCGACCGTACAGGGTAGTCCGGCTCCATCTACCACTTCTTCCGGACCAACTAAGTCCACATCTGGCGGCCATGTGGCTTCATTGAAGGCTAGACTTCAAAATGCAGCTGGAACAGGGTTTGATGTACCAGCTAAAGAACAGGTTGCCTCTCTCAAGTCTAGAATTGCGGATTTGGAAGAGAAGAATAAGCAGCTTAATGACAAGAATTATGCTCTGGAGAAGGAGCAAAAGGATGGAGTTGTCAATGGCGAGAATGGTGTGGAGGAGGTTTCCTCTGGAGATGGGGCGGAGGTCATTGCTGAGTTGAAGAAGAGGATTAAAGAGTTGGAAGGTGTCGTTGAAATGCTTAAAGTTGAGAAGGAGGCTGCTGAGTCTGCTGGAGAGAAGGTTAAAGAGGAATCGACTGAAGGTGCCAAGGATGAGAAGGATAAGTTGAAGGAGACTGTGAAAGAGTTGCAAGCAAAGATTGAGGTAATGCAGAAGGAGCACGAGAGGGAGGTGGAAAAGCTGAAGCAGGAGCTTGTTAATGTGGGCCTTGAATGCATTCACCTTCTGTTACGCTTGGCTAATTTTTTACGGTTATAGAAGCTCAAGGACCTCGACGGCGCAGCTATATCCACTAGTGGTGGCCTTCAGCAGTCCCTCGAAGCAACGACTGTCGCCCATGCTGCAGCCTTGGAAGCTCTCAAGGCAGCTCATGCAGCTGAGTTGGCCCAGTCGAGTTCTGGCGCCTCAGAAGAGACTATCAAGCAGTTGAAGGAGGAAATCGTCAGCCTTAAAGCTGCTATTGAGAAATCTGCTGAGGCGGCTCAAGTCACCAACGATAAGCATCTTGGAGTACTCGACCTGCACCAGCGAGAGCTTGATGGTAAGGAGGCGGTTATCAAGATGCTCCAGGGTGAGATTGCGGCATCAGTAGAGACTAAAGTCCAGGAAATGAACAGTCAGATGGAAGACATGAAAAAGGCACATCAGGAGGAAATACAGACGTTGCTGGATTCACAAGGCAAGATTATCGAGCATGAGGCAGAGGTGGTAAAGGCAAAGTCGGAGGGGCTCAAAGCATCCTACGAGGAGAAAGTTGCTGCGTTGGAGGCTAGTATTGCTGAAATTAGGGCTCAAGGGGAAGAAGAATCTGAGAAGCTTACAGGGCAGTGTGAAATGGAGAAGAAGGAGATTGAGCAGAAGATGGTGGATGAGAGGAAGCTGTTTGAAGAAGCTTTACAGGCTGCAGAAAAGAGTGCTGAGGATTTGAGGAAGCAGTTTGAGGAAACTCAAGAGCAGCTTAAGGAGTTAATGGAGGATCATAGCAGGGAGAAAGAGGAACACGAGGTGCAGGAGAAGGAATGGGAGGAGAAGCTGAGGGCGCTAGTGGCCGACAAGGAACAAACTGTAGCTGCTACGAAGGCGCAACTGGAGGGAGAGAAGGCTGAGCTTTGTACGCGGTTAGGAGGTCTTGAGGTGCAGCTGGGTGATGCTGAAAGTGCTCGCGAAAATGAGATCAAGGAGATCAAGAGCCGTTTGGAGGCTGAGAAGGCAGAGATGGTTGAGAAATTGGCAACACTCGAAGCCAAAATAGAGAAAATTACAGAGGATAAAGATAAGGAGCTCAAGGCTGCTAAGGAAGCATCGGAAATGGAAATTTCTGCGCTGAAGAGCTCCCTTGAGTCACTACAGAAATCATTGGAGGATGCTCACGAAAATACTTTGGTGGGGCTCTTGATTTACGTTTTTGGATATATATTGCTGACAGCTTGGGATCACAGGCTAAGGAGACTGCTCTAAATGAACTTTCTACGAAGTTAGCGGAGGCCCAAGAGAAGGTAGAATCTGCTGGAGGCGTAAGTTGTGATGACCCATGCCTGGTACCCCCAGTATTAACGAAAGCGTTAGGACGTAGCTGCTGTCGAAGAGTCACACAAGGCAGCTCTAGCTGCTCTCAAGGCTCAATATGCAGCCCAAACTGAGGCCCTCCGCGAGGAACTGAAGTCCGGAAGTGAGGATAAGTACTCTTCGCTTAACGCGAAGTATGACGAGGCTGTCAAGGCTCTTGATGCTGCACAACAAGCCCAGACCGAGGAGGCAGAGAAGGCTCGGGATTTGGAGGAACAAGTGTCACAATTGAAGGGCAATATGGCGAAGTCTCATGGTAAGGTTGCCGAGCTTGAGAGATCCTTGGATAGTCTCCAGTCAGAAAGGGGGGGCCTCGAGAAGGCGTTGGAGGTGGCGAAGGAGGAGAGGGAAGTTCAGGAGAAGGTCCTCCTCAACAAGCTTGAGTTTCTTGAGCGTGAAGCCGATGCAGTAAAACAGCACAAGGAGCAGCTGTTGCAGGACTTGAATGGCCTTAAGAAGGATCTTGCTGAGCAGAGGGAAGTCATGGAAGAGCAAAAGAAAGAGTACAAGACTATACAGGCGACTGCTGCGAGTGAGGTTAGCAAGCTCCAGCAACAAGTTGAGAAGTTTTCTGCTGGTAAGGAAGCAGTACAGGCTGAGCTGGACAGTGCAAAGCTAGCAAATGAGGAATTGAAAAAGAGCTTTGATGAGGAGCGTGGAACAACGAAGGCAATTCGCGAGGAGATTGAGAATCTGAAGCTCACGTTTGAGGCTGATAAGAAGGGTGTCGAAGACGAGAAGTCCGACTTGGCCAAGGCACTTGAAGAGGCGAAGGCCGAAAGTTCGAAGCTCCAGAACCAAGTAGCTTACCAACAGGCGTCGATTGAATCGCTCCAGCAGAAACTGATGGTCACAAGGAAACAAGGGGAGGATGAGCAGGGGCACTATGCGGAGGAGCTTCAGTCGCTTTCTAAAGAATTTGGAGAGAAAATCCAACAACTTGAGCAAGAGAAGGAGGATCTTTCTGCGAAAGTTCAGGATGCCGAGAATCGCCTTGAAGAGCAGGATATGACTGCGAAGCAACTCAAGCTTGATTTAGGTGCTACCGCGGAGGAGAAGGCTCAGTTGGATGCCCGAGCGAAGGAGCTGGAGGCTAAACTGGAGTTGAAGGATAAGGAGTTAGAGAATCTGGTTGAGGATGGTGAGCTAGCGAAGAAGGTCTATGAGGCAGAGATTGCGCAGAAAGCAGTGGAGGTGAAGAGCTTGAAGGAAAAATTGAAGGAGGTGAGACATTCTACACGACATGTTACCCATACTACTATCACTGCCGCACACAGCTCCATACCTGGGGATGAACGTGAACATGATGGCGAGCCTGGGAATCGAGGAAGTGATGTTGGAGAGGGATATGAATGGGTTGATGAGGAAAACGAAAGTGACACAGGCAAGGAAGCAGACCCTGTGAATGGAATTGTCCGGCACCCACTTAATTATCTTAATGCTTCAAGTAAGAGGAGGAAGAGGCCATCATGTGAATCGTGTATCCCAATCATGCTTCTTTTCATATGTGGTATACTGCGCGGCCGTGGTATATGTGGTAACTGCTTCTTAATGGACATGATCGCTAACAATGGTTTGGTGTGATTTTAAGGGAACAGATGTCGGAGGTGCTAGCTCAGCTTGACGACGTTGACAGGGGCATGGCGGGGCTTGAAGAGGGACAGGCGAGGTCAGTACAAGAATGTGGAATTCATATTATGATGGTGATACTGATGCATTGGGATATTTAGGATGAAAGAGCTCTTGGAAAATCTAAAGTAAAAGCTTTCGATTTCCTTCTATGGACAGCTCTCCCACTACGATTGCCAGCGACTTCTACATGATGCAATGGATAGATTAGCTAGGACATCTGGAGTTTCTAGCCCACTTGCCGATGTAGGTGGTGTGAGAGATACTTTCTTGATATCCCCTCTGCTTTTTATCTCTTTTCTTGTCTAATTTTATTATGTGTAAATTTTTATCTGTTTATTTTTACAATTTTCCCCTTTACCCCCTGCCATGCCGTTTTATGATGCTATATAATTATATGAATGGAGAGAGATGAATGATGTTGATGAGTGGCTCAGCATGGGAACTGTGGATATGTATAATGGGGCCCGAGGCAAGGGTAGGTGTGGGGTCACAGTGTCATGTTGCCGTACCTCTTAGGCCTTGGTTTTTCCTTCCTCTAGAGATGTGTTGTGAGGGCTTGACTCTTTGCTGATAGATATTATAAGTTTTAATTGATGGTGGATAATCGGTGGTACTAGTTGTGATAATTTAATGCAGTTGCAATATATCAATACAGGAGCTTCTAGATCAAGATCTGCCCCGTGGGATTCGGTGCCTATAGCGTGTGCTGTAGTGCCCCTGGCCGCATACGAATTCAGGTTATATTAATCCATCTGAACCAGCGCGCTGTGGGGATATCGACAAATCTTGGCGCCCCACACCAGCGTATTGCTGGCATCCATATTCAAAAAAAAACACCACACCACAAACCCAACGAATTGAGCCCTTGCCTCGCCATCGCCCGATCTCATCTTCATACTAGTCAAGAAATTCAGTTGCAGGCCTTTCGCCTTGTACCTACTTTTTGTACTTGAATAGCTTGCGGAGGTAGTTACTAGTGACACTACCTTTCACCTACATACCCCCACATCAGACTCCCGCCGCTCCACCCCTTTCCCCATCTACATCACTTCTTTTACCTCTACACAGCCTCCCAGACTAAAGTGTGGGATTCGAACACAACCAACGAGAAACAGTAAACATCACTCCACACACCCAGACGAACGAACTGTTTTTCCTCGGCTCTATCCGGTCTTCTTCTCCCCTCGAGGAATCTGGGAATACTTCTATCTTCGCATCAGATCATAGAAGAATACCCTCGAGTCCACCATTAAAACAAAATTTTTCATTTTCAAGCCCGAGTTTGACGCCTTCGCCGAGATTGAGCAGTGTTGGTAGTGTACTTTCTGATAGAGAGAGAGAGATGGCTTCGGTAAGTGGTGACAATAGAAGGGAGTGGGGCAGTATCAAGAGGGAGTGGGGGAAGCAAACGAAGTTTGACATATTATTTGATGTGTTCTCCCTTTATGTTTGCTTCCTCTTCCTCCCCCCTTTACCGGCCTGAACTCTGCCCATACCAACACATCTGCATATACAGAGTTATCCTATTCTGCTACAATGCTGTCCCCAGAAGAGCCACAAGCTGACAAGATATCCCGACACTCAAAGCAGATTCAGTCACGCCCCCCCCCTAATGCCTACCATCCCCAACACCATCCTCACCAATCACAACATCATCCTCCCCATCACCCCCATCACCCCCATCACCAATCTAACCCCTCCACATTCCTCTCGAATGGAGCTCCCATGAGTGTCCATCCTCTACTGTCCCAGCAGGCACAGATACCCCTCCAGTCAGGACAACATCCCGGTGCGGCTGGCTTGCCTCCGCAAACTAGGTTGATTGAGAAACAGGGGGCGAGGATTCTGTGTATTGCTGATGTGAGAGGGCATCTCAGGAGTTTGAATGACTTGGCAAAACAGGCGAACGCGGACCACATCATTCATACCGGTGACTTTGGGTTCTATGATGCTAGTTCGCTGGACAGGATTGCGGACAAGTGAGTTGATTTGATTGGCCTCCATGACTAGATGCAGGCAGGGCTGGTGTGCTGATTTTATGTTGTGGTGGGATAGGACTCTGAAACATGTTGCCATGTACTCCCCTTTACTTACGGATGCTCAGAAGAAGTTTGCCTCGGCACCAAATCCTAATGGACTCAGTGTCAAGCGCCGCTTGGAGCAGAATCCGCAGGTAGAGCCGTTTGTGTTGTCCGAACTACCGCTGTTCCTTGAGAAGAAGTATACATTGGATGTCCCAGTGTATACTGTATGGGGAGCTTGTGAAGATGTTCGTGTGCTTGAGAAGTTCCGTTCCGGGGAGTACAGGATTGATAAGTTACACATTATCGACGAGGCCTCCTCGAGGTTACTAGATGTCGGCGGGGTGAAGCTCAGGTTATTAGGACTGGGAGGCGCGGTTGTGATGCATAAACTGTTTGACAACGGGGAGGGAAAGACTACTATTGCTGGTGGTCAAGGGACGATGTGGACTACGGTTTTGCAAATGGGAGAGCTGGTGGATACGGCGAATAGGGTTTACGATCCAATGGAGACGAGAGTCTTCGTTACACATGCCTCCCCGGCAAGAGATGGTTTACTGAATCAGTTGTCAGTTACTTTGAAGGCAGATTTCTCGATCTCTGCGGGGTTGCATTTCAGGTACGGAAGCAGTTATAATGAGTTCAGTGTTAACCCGACCTTGGACACCTATCGTGGGAAGCTGGCGGCTTCAAAAGCGTCGTTTAATGATGTCTGGGAGACAGTGAAAGGGGAAGTGCAACCTGCCATTGCTCAGAATAATATTCAGCAGACCTATCTGGATAACGCGCTAGCGTTTGTTGAAAAGATGCCATCGACTGCTAATGGGGCGGGGCCGTTTGGTGGTCCTCCAAGTAATGCCGGTCAGGGGCAGGTGGATGAGTCGGCGTTCAAGAATATGTGGAACTTTAACTTGGCGGATGCAGCGTTTGGGTGGCTAGTGCTGGAGGTTGAGGGGGGTAGGATTGGAACGGAGATGAAGGCGCAAGGCTTTAATTTTGCGCACAGGACTGGGAAGCAGCCTAACAATGTTCCTCAGCAGCAACAACAGCAGCAGCAGACAGCTTCCACTCCTACGACAATTGCTACGACTACTGTTGCATCCAGCTCGGCTCTGCAGGTTAACACAAATAATGCCTCCGTTCCAGTTCCTCCGGCTGTGCCCACTTATTCTGCTCCTGGGTCCATGAGGAAAGCTCAACAAACACAGCAAACATCACAAGGACAAAATCAAGGACAAAATAATAATCAGCTTTCACCACAACTTCCGCAAAGTGAGCCAGTCAAGCCTGCTTTGCCACCATCGCCGGCAGCAATTGAAGCCCCACTTCCAGCACCTACCCCATCTGAGAACCAATCTACAGAGCAGAAACCTGCATCCCCAGCCCTTTCACCTACTTCACCAGTAGGCAGGAAGCCTTATGAACAGCGCGACAGGAAAACCGGACTGTATGTGGTCAATGCCGGTACTACTGAGGCCGAGGTGAAGGGTAGCTTCCCGCCTGAACTGGCGGAGAAAATCGTGGAGGTCGCGATGAAGAAAAGCGCTATTAAGGGAGCTCTGTACTGGTATGTGTACTTTGAGACTGCCGAAATTATGAAGGATGTCTTCGCCAAACTGCCAGAAACGATGAAAAACCATAGTGAGAGGACAAAGCCACTGGTAAAGGAGATTGATAGCGAGGGGGGGTACATTCAGGGCCGAGGTAGTATGAGGGATGGTTCGAGAATAGGGATAAACGATAGTAAGTGGTCGAGGGGGGGTGAGCCAGGGAGCATCTCGAGATCTGGACCGCAGAAACAAGGGGGTGGAAGCGCCAGTGAGAGTGAGAGTCAAGGGTTTAGGGGAGGAAGAATTGGATATCGGGGGCGAGGCGATGGAAGGGGAAGTGGTAGGGGAAGAGGTAGAGGTGGAAGAGGGGGCATAAGGGGTGAAGATGGCCCGGGCTCGCAAAGAATGGAGACATAGGGGGTCCCCAGGTATATTGCAGAGTAAGAGCCTGGATTGGGGCGTATTCTGACCCATCAGTTTGTGTGTGCAAGTGTGTTTGTGGCGATTTTCTTCCTTTTTTGCATTTGTTTTCTTGGCTTGAGATCGAAAGTATCCCCCATATGTTTACCTCTAATACTTAGTTTATTGCTTTCTTTGCTTCGAACCTGTGTTGCTTGAAAAAAATGGTTAGGTTAAGGGGGTAGGTGGGGGTTTTTTATATGGCTTTTTTGCTACGCACTATAACTGGTGGTGCTTTTTTCTTGCTTGAGGGCTTTTGACGTATGTATGCTATGCTAACTACGCCCACTATGTCACACATACATGTATGGTTGTGGCGGCGTAGATATGCATAAATTGAGATGGGTGAGAGTAGGTGAGATGAGATGGTGGTGGCTGTGAGAGGGGAGAAGGGTGATACTTGATACTTTGGCGTGGTAGATAGGCTACCCTGTAGCTGGAGATTAAGTAGATGTGAATGAAATGATACTGGCTTACCGCTATAAAGTGATTTTGAATATGCTGTGTTAATTCTACTTTTGATATTATGGGGAGTTCAGGGTGAGTGGTAGATAAGCGCTGCTTGGGAGGGTATGAGACTCGGGTACTCCCCGAAAAGAAGGCGTGGTACTGTAGTTGTGCTCTGAAGCTGGGTACCCAGGTTACCCTGAATTCACTTGTATTCGGGTATGAGAACAGGTGGATGGTGGATGGAGTGATACGTAGGTGATAGTAGGCATCCTCCTATCTATAGTATGTGTGCCATACCTAGGCGTATCCCATCCGTGCCTCCAACAAGACCTCCCTCAAACTGGTTGATTCTCACCATCTCATACCCAGACCTATCTCTCCTCCATGGACCCCAGCGGACAGATAATTTCTAATAAAGCCGAACTTTGCAGAAATTAGTGGACCCCCTCGTACTCTACTGGATATTCTCCCTTATACTGAATGGGCTCCAGGCTCGACCCCGAAGGGTGAGGGTTTGTAGACCGGAACGCTGGATAGGCTAGCTTGCTGGATGGGCATTCACACTCCAAGCATACCCAATAAACCTAGAGGCTCGAGTACTCTGCTCCTTGAAGCCCTGTCTCCTCTCATACAAGGCTGCCCTGGTGGGGATTCACAGGGGATAGGCCAAGCATGAAAAGGGAAGACTATATGGGACTTAAATCTAGAGATTGGAGGTGGTATATCTAGGCTTACGCTTTGCTGTAATGGTGGCTGGCTTCGGAGTGGTGGTTAGAAGATACAGCGAAAGGCCCACTACAGTAAAGGTCCTCAAACTAGTGGAAGTCAGAGAACACCAGCCTGAAGGAGCTATATCCTACGCCGAGCACACTGCACAACCCACCTGGGAATTGTGCAGCAGCTATGGGGGAAGCTTTACACAATCTCCTTCGGGGGTATGCAGACTACATGCGACTATATACACTTACATACCTGGCCTCCTGTCCCGAACGCTAGGAGGTCCTCTCGGGGGCCATCAGGTCAAGTGAATCTAACTCTCTTCAAAATTCACCTCGTATCTTTGTTGAGACTACCTGATTGATATCCTCATAATCAACGGTTGCCAATCCTGAGCGTTGCTCCCCCGCCGCCTATACCCTCTCCTCCTACCTACCCTTCGGTCTTTTATCCATATCTACGAGAATCACTGCATCTTCGCGATTTTTTCTAGTTATATATGATAAGCGAGGTTCGTTGTCTCAATTAAAGAGAAGGATTAGTAGGTTTGTACCTACAATTGTGAAGGTTTGAAGATGGATAGAAGTATATTCTCCAGGGTGGAGAGGGCATCAACAGATTCCTGGTAGGTGGAAGGTATTTTCATGCAGTATTACATACCCAGGAAATCAAACACTGGGTAGTGTTGGGCACTCTTAGTATAGTTATGGTGTTGTTTTTTTCCTATTCTTTTTCAGTTGAGTTGTCTCTCTCCATGACAACTCTTTTCAAAGCCATTGACAATAAATTTTCTTGTTTTAAGACATCTTGTATTCATTGTCTTTTATACACCCCTTGAGCTGCTAAAGAGCGTGTTCAACCACTCCCAAGGGATTCGTAAGCAGGGAGGTGGAATTCCGAGATATGAAAAACCGTACGTACATTGAAGCAACCAACATGCAAGCAGACAAGAGGGTACGTTACCCTGAGATTCATGAAGTGTTCATTTTTTGCTAAAAAGAGTTTAGTACGACGATTCCGTGAAAAACTATAGTTTCCGAGTTTTAGCCTGTGAAGTGCCAATTTGATTATCTAATTAGTTTAGATTGTCGTAGTTTTTCAACTGGCAAACGGCGGTTTGGGTGATTCGTAGAATATCTAATGGTCTCTGGTTAGTTCCAGTTTCGTGATCAAGTAACTGTGCCCCCCGTGAGAGCGACAGTTCCGTGGTGGAGTCCTTCCCAGGGTATTGCCACCAGTATGACCGTAACAAACCGTAATCTTCTCCACTCGTGGGAAGTAGTAGAAAAAAATGAACAGAAAGGTGTATGCCCAACCTATTATTTATCAAAAGGTGGTATAGTATATACCCGCTATCTACAGTTATATCAATCCATCAAACCAATAGCCCCCAAAATGGGCCAGAGAAAGAATTCTCAACGCTACGATTTCCGATATAATATAGCCCATTTTCACCTCCACCCCTTCCATATCCCCTTATACCCCCTCCTCGCCTACAATCCCCTTCTCACTCTCCTCCTCCTCCTTTTTCTTCGCCCTCCCCTTCTTTTCCCTCCTCACCTCTCTATCCCTCCCCTTCCCCTCGCCTGCTAACACCCTCCTCATCTCTAACGCAGTCTTATACGGCGGCGCGGTCGGCTGCTGTATCGGCTCCAGCACCACCCTCTCTCCCTCAAGTTGATACGTCGCATCACTATCCCATGCGCTCAAATCCCCACATGCAATAAACGATGCAATATACTCCCCCTCGCGCTCTCTCTCCCTTCCCACCTCCTCTCCTCCCAGATCTAATCCTGATAAATCCAGTCCCACCCCTCCCCCCTCCCACGGCAC
>Ga0307514_10001140_pt1 | contig 36438 bp, 37 predicted proteins | sample 16_EM_MG_FD_203088 | JGI IMG/M metagenome (GOLD analysis project Ga0307514, IMG submission 203088) | Populus trichocarpa ectomycorrhiza microbial communities from riparian zone in the Pacific Northwest, United States - 16_EM | ecosystem: Host-associated > Plants > Roots > Unclassified | place... | reverse complement strand
CCTTCAAGTTGAAGAGTGCCTGTTCCAGACCAGACATGACTTCGGAAGCTTTCGCTAGGCCTCAGCCGAGATGATTGGACAAAAGAGACACAGTTGATAAGGGTCTTCCTGCTACGAGGCTGTGGCAGGCCGTTGGAGCGGGGGAACTGACCACGAGAGGGGAGGGGGGGGTGAACGGGGGGGGGGGGTCGAAAAAGACGCAAAAACGGACGCAGGTAGGTAATAGGCGACGACAGAGGGGCAAGGGGTGAGCTGGGGGTGTGGGCTCGGGTTCGTGTAAACAGATGAGTTGGTGGAAGTATGGGATCGTGAAATCGGTGAGGTTGAGGTTATACTGGGTGAATCGCTGTCATAAGGTATGACGGCGGTGGGCTCGCGGAGGCTGAAAGTACTAGGTAGTTTTATTTCAGTCCAGACCGTTTGGCGCACGCTGGCCCTTAGCAATTTCCTTTTGCTTCGAAGCTGTGGGGGGTTCCCTCCGATTTTCCGTGTGGTTTCGGCTCAACACCTAGGGGCATGCCCAACCCAGCTGTCATCCCGGTGGCTAAGTGCGGGCTCGCTCATTGTGCATGAGTTACATAAGAAGGCAATATTCTTAGCAATTATGATCCGAGCAAGGACTACCGAGCAAGCAAGCAAATAGACTGGACATTTATGGGCAAGCAAGCAAGCAAGCAGCATGCACGACACGCAAGGTAATAATGAGCATAATCGATATCCGTATAATCGATAAGACCCAGAAGGCCTAGTTGAGACATCGCAAATCTACTCGACATGTAAACCATCCCAGATCCTTACACCCCAACCAGACTGACTACCTACAACCTTCATTCCCTACACCATACTGACAGCCCTCCTCCTACTTGCCATGAACCTACCCCCCAACTGTTCCCGAGACTGGCACTACACGTCCAATCTTCTGTGGATGTCACAGCCGGCAGGAGTCGAGATGAACTGGCACGGGTGCAGGCTCTCCTCCATGCTACCAATGTTGACGTCGTCTCACCCGCACAGCAGAAACTCCCGTGGCCAGCACCTTCCAGCTAACAGCCCATATTTATATCCTCTACCAATATAGAACAGCATGATGCACAAGCCCCTTTGACGTTGCCCATGCAGGCTACTGTACATTTAATTAAACAATTGCATAGCCATGGCTATTCTAAACTTCTAGACTCCATCGCTTCCGATCTAACGACGAGTTACCATACAGTCCATATATTGCAAACAGCTGAAAGAAGTAAATACACAGAAACCAAAAAAAAAAAAAAAAAGAAACAACAGCAAATCCTCTGCAATTACATCGTTCGACATACCTGCCAGCTTGCTGCCTTCAGGGCTTCGGCAGATGAAGGATTGACCAGAGGGGGATTATCATTGCCTTGCCTTGTGGCAGCTAGAGCTTGCTCGCTGCATTCTTGCAGCAAAGCGTGCAAGCCCATCCATGCTTTTCTCCAGAGAGCTAGCTCTCTTCAGGCCATCGCCCCGATTGCTGCTGAATCGCTTCTCAACAGCAATATGGCAATGCATGTTCACATCACATGTATAAGAACTCTGCATAAGTTAAGGTATCTTCCCTCTGCTAGCCTGCAGGCTTCCTGTAATCTACGTACTCTGAAGCATGCATGTTCCGGAGCGATGGGGAGTTTACTCACATCCATGCCTTCCGTCTCTACCAGCAACGTATGTTTCTCTGTCTTCCTGAGTAGGGAGGGAAGGAAACGCACGCATATTGTTTTCAACCAAAATGCCTCAGTTCATTGATCGATTCCAACCGTCTATCCAGCCCATGGTATGTATGCCTTAACAAATAAACGGAATAAGAAAAAGTAAACAACAAACCTAAAAGCCTGCCTACCAATACACATTGACGAGTAGAAACTAAATGTAACGAGGCAAGGAACGAAAAACCAACGGGCCACTGGCGCGCAAAACATACGCATAGTACAGAGAGTGTCAAGATGCTCAGTAAAAAAATCCCAGGGGGGAAAAAGCCCCAATTGAAAAAGCCAATAGGTAAAAAATAGTAGTACCTAAAACCCAGAAATCCAACCCATATTGAAGGCCGTTCGTTAATCGAAAGCTATTCGGATAACCTTTGCCATATCCCAACTCAGTTCTGACCCAGCCCTACACCCAATCTCTTGCGCATCACAGCGAATGTGACCATGACTGTACAATTCATCCCGCCGAGGAGAGGTACAGATAGCTCACACGCTGTCTGCATTGTAAAACGCAGCTTTGTCAACAAATAATTGCGTCCCAAACAATTCGTTTCGTAAACCAATCAAAAGGAAACCGAAAAAAATGAAGGAAAAAAATTAAGAAAGTTGAGAGACGCCCATGCAGCAACACGGTTAAAAACCACGCTTCAGGCGAAGAAGAAACACATTGAGTAAGAAAAATGAAATCAAGAACAGTAACCAAAAACGATCCAACCATTGCAGGTTGGATATGACCAAACACAACGAAATGTGAGTGGTTGGAGAAGAACTATGTGAGCCATAGTTGAAAAAATATGCATAGAGGTGAACCTTCCCGTGTTTCTAAGATTCCTCCTTTTACAAACCCTACTTTTTGCTGCGCTGAAAACATGCACCTCTACCAAGCCCAAGAGTACCCACTACCTGTAGACACAATTCATAAATCAGGTATAACATTAAATCATACCACTGGATACATCTGCTCTTATCTTGATTTTCCACTACCCTCGAGCAGCTTGTGGAAAGTTGGGAGGATGTGAAGATGACCTCTTCCTCTGGTGGCCAATGTCTCTCCCTGTTAGCCGTCCTCTGTTCTCTTCTTCCTGACTTGGACTTGCTATTGTGGAAATACTGCCAACAGCAGTGTTCGGCGGTCTTGTCAGGTAGGATGGGCTGAAACTAGTTGCGTCCGGTGGCGCACTCAATTGTGGGATCTGGAATTCCGAATTGTGAGAAATGGTGCCAGTGGAATAATTTGACAACGTTGCAGAATGCGATGCCATAGGACCTTGAGGGTATTTGTTATACTCACTCATTCCTAGTGGAGACGGAAATGGAGGGGGGCGGAGCGGCGCAGAAGCGGGAGATGGTGATGAGTATGGTTGAGTATAGGTATCTGCACGTGTTAGTATTCATATAAAACTACAGATCACAGCAAAAGAGGCTCACTTTGTTGGCTCGGTGCCTGCCCAAACGGACTCTGACTTCCTTCTGGAGGGACACTTCTGGGTGGTTCCCCAAAACTTGGCATGCTGTAGCCCGGGCTCAGTTGATATTCGCCACTTTCCAGAGGGCCACTTGAGTAAGATATCGAGCGGACAGGGGCACTTTGAGATTCCGATACAGAACGGGGTACATCTTGTAGCGGTAAACGCGGGATGGCAGAATGTCGGTAATCTGGAGTGGAACGTGAAAAGGGATTTCCTCGTTGCTGAGGCGGGCCTAGAGGAGCCGTAACATAAGGAAGATAACCTGTCCTTTCACCACTGACAGAAACTGGTGACACAAGTTCGCCGCCCGAAGTAGGTGTTGAGAAAGATAATGAGGCAAATGCGTTGTTTGTAGGGGATACACCAACTTCGTCATCCATAGGGCGCCGCCTGCCCAGATGGTCAGGGCGAAATCCAAGACTAGATGTGGGTGAGTAGTCGGTAGGTGATGCAAGGGGAGTCCCCATCATGCGACTACCATAAGTATGGAGAGTTTGCAGAATTGGAAACTCTTCGGGTAATGCTCTTGATTTCATCATCCTCTCACGATCATCACTGCTCATGCGCTTCAACTTTGCCCTCCTGTGAGACATAAATTTAGCCATGTTGGCCCCTCTGGGGTAAGGTTAAGGGTTGACAAACCTGTTCTGAAACCAGACTTGCACTTGCCTAGGAGTCAATCCAGGTATTTCCCTTGCCAAACGCTCTCTATGTGCTGCGTCTGGATGAGCTTGCCTTGCGAATTCACTCATTAAGAATCTCGTTTCATTGTGGGTCAGTCTATAATTATTGTTAGCAACTTTAATGGCCGAGGGCTTTCTTTGTGGACATACCGATGTCTCTTGTTTTTTCGCTTCTCCTGCCGTCTCTCCCCAATTGACAGTCCAGAAGCTGGAACCCCCACAGACATGTCACTGTCCCGCCTTGCGCCCCCGTTGTGAGATGATGGGTGAGAGTTAGGACTCCCTGTCAAAGAGCCAGAAGTGTGAGAATGTGGCGATCGGTCGGGACTGTGGCCCTCATGGCCAGTGGAAGCAGGCCACCCACGATAATCCTCCGGCTCTGAGCCAACACTTGGACTGTAGCGGTCGTAGCCTCCTTGTGTATGATGTGTGTGTGGGTGAGGGTGATATGCCTGTTGATGGTGTTGCTGTAGGTGATGAGAATGATGAGGGACTTGGTGGTGCTGTGGGATGGCCGGTGGTAGTTCCCGTCCCAGCTGTTGTTCTCTCCACGACATTGAGGTTGGAGAAGGATCGCTCATGAAATCAGACATTTCTTTGAAGGCTGTAGGCTGTATGGTCGGTGATTCCACCAAGTTCCCAACCTCGACCGTGCCGAAAGTAACACCGTTGGAATAGTGTGAATGACAGCGGTTGAAACCAGTACTTATGAGGTTGATTATGAGACAACTAAATATTTCGCAGTAGCTGAGCGTTAATTCGGGTGAGGAATAGAGTGGTGTGACAAGATCGGGGTTGCTGGGGTAATTGTACTGATGATAATGCTGAAGGTGGGGGGAGGGGGGGGTGGGACGAGGGTATGATAAGAGCCCAGTGCTTGGATGTGCACCGTGCTATAAGCAGAGCGGGCAACGCAGGTCTATAACTGAAAGTCCCTCGAGAGAGCCCGCCAATCGTACAGTTATAATTTAACGACGCCTCGTAGCACGTAGATGTATGATTCGTCAAGCAAGGAATACCAGGTATTGATTCCTGTACACCTTGCTTTTTGATCTCTTCTTCCCTTTCTCAGCGCCGGAGATAACAAAGCAGCTTTCTATTTCGTCAAGTGTAATTTCTGTGATATTCAATGGCCATGGGCTTAGGTATATGCGACCGTGGAGGGGAAAGAAGGCAGGTGCTGAGGCCCACTGCGAGGAACCTCCGGGAATATGTGCCTGACGTAATCCGAATTCGGATAATCAATCGTTGGGTTGGCTTTTGTTTTTTTGAACAGGATATGAAAGTACGGACAGCTAAAAAAAAATTAAAAAGACCGCAGTTAAGTATAGATAGCTGAGTGCCGTATGGGTCAGAGTTGCGGATGAAAGAATTCAGATCGGCAAATGTGCTTGACCTGGCCCTGGTCCCGGCTCAATTGCTGCAAGGAAAGAAACGTATGAGGAAGTTTTAGGAAGCAGTAGGGGCCTCAAGCGGGTAATCGTGGGATCGAGAGATAGCTGGGAGTATTGACAAAAAGGAGATGCGAAGTACCAGGCGAATAAACGATTATGCCTGCCAACCCGAAGCTTTGTATGCACCGTCCGTATGCTGCTAGGCCAGGTAATTTTAATGATATGAGCTGCTTTTGAGGTCCTGAGGGTTCCCCAAATGTTGAAAGTTTCGCTATAACACGCCTGGCGACTGACTGACAGGATGAATGGAGTGGCCGATGTAGTTCTAGATCTAAGAAACGTTGAAAAAAAAGGAACGACCAGCGGAAAGTCCAAAACTCCTCACTGACCCAGCAACCGAAAACTGGAAAGAGCCTTTCGATGTAAAGAATTGACTAAACGAGTCGAGAGAAGCTGTAAAGGCTTTCCAAACAGCCACGGGTCCCAGAGTTATATATGAAGGGATATGATCTCATCCACTGACACCAACACTCCGTCTACAGAATAACTGCCCACGAGGATAGGTTTTCCTGTAGGTGTAATCAAAGACGTTTAGAAGCCCACAATCGTGGTATTCACCTCCAGACTAAAATGACTTTTGTCTTAGAAAGGTGGGCACGGGTTCGGAGTGAGGCCTTTGCATTAATGTGGCCTGGTCGATTTGAGTGTGGCGGGGGTGTAAGGAGAACAGGCGAGGACGGGTTGTCGTATATGATGTCCAGTGCCCGCTAGGATGGGGTGAAAGGTGTGCCCAAGAATGGAAAAGCGAACGAGGTAGGATGAGACGAGTGTTTGAGTTACTGGAAGACAAAAAGAGTGTATGGCGGGGCACTTGCGTTCCTGGACAACAAATGTACGGTAGGCTCACCAATTAAGATTGCCAAATTGTACTGAAAGAGGATGGGAAACCGACGCAAATATGCGAATCCGAACCTCAATTGCCCACAGAGGCGAATTCTTAGACACTAGTGGTGAGAAGTTCATCAACATCTGATGATGTACACTCGCACAGTTCACCGTCAAACATTTCTCCGAACCTCTGCGAGACTCAATTGATACTCTTGACGGTTAATAGAAAACCCAATAACGATAGGGAAAAAAGTAAGATGAAGGTGGTTTGGGATTTGGGCAAAGTGTACGGGGCAGCATATGTTTCATGTTGAGTATTGCCGAACCTCGCAACTTGAGTGTGCGTATTTTTTTTTTCAATTTGGGTGGATGCTCCTGTGGTATGGTGGCATGCATGGGTGCCATCTCTGCCGGAGGGGAGAATCGTACTGTAGTATGGCTAAGTAGCAACAGTCAGTTGTATGGACTGTTGACGATGGGGTCAAAATACCTCTTTCCGAGCTAACGCTCAAGGTACCTCCTGCAACCCTTATTTGTTTGTGTTTTGCTTTTTCGATGCTAATCCCCTTATCCCATCCCCCTCCTCCCCACCATGCGTCAGGGAAAAATGACTGGGCCATCTGTAATGATGTAGAGAAACGCTGTTTACACGCCCTCGGCTCATAACTAGTGCTGGTTGTGAGATATCTCGCCAAAAAGATACACTAGGATTAACTTTGTCGTATATACTCCCACCGTTGCCTCCCGTTCTAACGAGTTGCTCCCAAGAATGACTCTCCTAGCGAAACATTCCCGTCCCGCCTCAGGAATACTAGTTTGTACATTATGCTTGTCTGTGGGTGTGTGGATGTAGCACGCAGAAGAATAGTAATTGACTGTACCATCACTAGTATCGCGAGTGTTATGCTCATGGAACACCAGCTGGCAGTGCCGGATAAACTCAATTGTTGGCGCATTTCACGCCCCGACTGCATGAGAATAGATGCTTATTAGTGAATGAACTTTTTAAAACCCGAAAACCTGGACTCCGCAAGTAAGACCAAGGAAATTAAACAAAATATCTTCAGGATGGAGTTAAGTCGCTAGGCAAGAGGGTCCCAAAATGTCTTGTGAAAACAAGCTACGAATGGATATTGCCATATGAACAATTAACGGGATCTTGCGCCATTCCAGTGTTACACGGATGTACCACGCGCCGACTCCCACATACGTGCTCACGAAAATTGAAGCATCCGACATAACCACACATAAGTATACAAACGCAAACAGAGTGACTGTGACTGTACATTCTGTAAAAGTATGTGAGCAATGGGTACATACCTCTACTCGCCACTGGCGGGGGTGTAAAAGACACAAGTTCCATCTATGATCGCTGTGATCGACATATACCCCCCAGCCCAACATCCCTCTCTCCCTTGCTGACTTGGTAAGAAACTGGGAATACAGACAGCACAGCCGTCATGAGAGGGTCGCTCATCAGGTCATATCCGGACGCAAAATAGCAACCAGCTCCCAACCGAAGACGTAGGCCTTTCGGAGCAAGGGCATCCCGGTTGGAAAGGCCTGGAGCGGTGACTGCTGTGGTTGGATCCTGAACTCCGGTTTCTGGTGGTTCTTCAGATGAGGGCCTGATTAGCGGCGTATAATGTAGCACACACCCCACGTGTGGTGTTAGCCCCGCACCCACATACTTACAATACTACCGGGCATCTAGTCTGGCTGTCTGGCTGCACTGCCCTCGGAGTCGGGCATCCACAGTCTCACCTGCACACGCATCACCGTTCCACTTCTCGGCCACACCCTCTCCCTTCCATTGCAACTGCCCTCGTTCTACAGAGCACTTGTGTGACGATTTTCAGCGTTGGTCAGATGAACAAGATTGCCTGCGGGTCAATCGCAGTCCTGTGGCTGACCGCCGTCCTTGAGCTTCGATTGGCTGTCGGCTGTCTGCTGGAGCGAATACAAATATACTGGTACAAGAATAGAAAATCCCTGACCCGTTTTCCCCTTACTCCTAGTCTGGTTGCACCTCCATGCCCGCACTGGAACCTAGCTACATTACTCTAGTCGCGATTATGCTCATCGGCCCCCCAAAAAACAAAAACAAGACATCAACCATGTCAGTCATCAGGCCAGCACGGACCAGTCGGATAAGTAGGTGGCCCATCCAAGACACAACACATCGTGCAACCGTTTTTGCAAAAGCAAATCTTGCTGATTCCGCTGCCGCTGCTCCTGCTCCTGGACGGGTACCTGTGATTGACCTCTGTAAGTGCTACTCTAAATGTCATTTACTTCCAGGGGTAGATATTAATCTGGTTTAGATACAGTACCTACTAAGTACATGCACTCTACATATTTATAAGTATCCCCCAGGTCTCGGATATCATATATTGCATCATGAGGCTGAGCTTAACTTCCGAAAAAACCGGCACAAACATCTACCGGCGAGGCTGATGAGCTAAAACCCTAGTCTTATTCCAGTGCCGAGCACGAGACTCCAAGGCTGAATTCCTTCCCATGTCTATCCAATATTTTGATACCCCGCCATAGGCCTCCAGGCCAAGTGGAACGAGCATTTACATGTATGTACCTACGTTACGGCCGCACGGTGAAACTCGAGGCTTCCATAGCTAAGCTGTCTCGGAACCGAGTCTAACAAGCATCTCATCTTCATCTCCAATATCTGATCCCGTCGAATTAATAACCCAACCTGCACGTCATGCAATTCAATCAAATTCAATCAAAATAAAGGACATCCGTCGCTCTATACTATCACACAAGTATATAAACCGGAGAATTAATCCAAGATATATAGGCTTTCAGTTGACCTCTGTTCATCCGCTAAAACAGGAGAAGCCGTAAAATAAGCCTAGTTCCTTCGAGGCATCTTCGGTGAACAGGTACTGCTGCCCGGCCCATCGCAAGATTGACATGCGGGCGGTTGGACGGGCATGGAACTGTCAAAACTATTCCCTACATAGTCCCTGAAGAGGTCGCGTCTCCTTACACCGAGAGTCCCAATACCCGAATTTATCAATTGGTACCATGAAGTGATCGCATTTCGCGGATATGCTGCAATATGTACACATAGAGTATGTACTGTACATAGATCGCATGCCTAAACATTACATGTACATCATACATTGATTTCCCGCTCGATATATCCTGTTGCATCCGCTGAGAAATATCCCGTCATCTCTGCGCATATTCAAAACCAAACTTTCAGTAAGGTGTTATTCATGACTGGCATTATTGTGCATGGGCAGCCCATCAAACCTCAAACACGCGATCGCTCGCTAGTGTCGCAACTTGTCTTAAACACTACACCCACTTTCCATTTTGCCATTTCTTCTAGTACTGGTAGTAGTCCTTCGTGCAACCAGACTATTCTTCTAGAAGCCTTCCAGTCCACAGGTTGCTAACGGGCTGCAGTTTGACGTCAACAATTCGTCCTAGTGTCTGTCAATCAAAGCACAGACTTGTTTTGGTATGAGATTGCTAACCTCTGAGTTTTTGCTTATACCCGTGTACAAAGCCAGGCCTTATGTGGCCCAAGTTATCTTGCCCCAACAAGAGTAGCAGAGATATGAAATAGCAGACAGCAGACATGACAACGCCAATACAAAATGCAGACGCAAAAAAACAAAGGAGCCAACTATTAATACACTGACCATCGTTAAAAGTACAGGTATCTTCGTCATTTGGATCTAGCCAATAACTGCATTATCGAAACTAATCTGTCCATCATCCTCAAGCGACGACTGCAATGCCGCATTAACTCATTCATGACTTCTCCCCGCAAACCCAACTAACTCAAAGCAAGCCCAGTGTCTCTTTCAGCCCAGGCCTGGCCCATATCTTCTAGAAAAACTTTAATTTTGCATCATAACCAATTTATATTACACATGCCCTTTCTTAATGAGCATGCCATCGGCATAACTATGCGCCTAACTTGTAACAGCACTCTCAATCCTGTGTAACCTCATCTCGGGCTGATTAGGGCTTGGGTTATTAAGATTGGCGACGTTTTCGACTTTCTGCTGCTGATGGGGTTGTTGGGACAGTGGATCGATGTTCTTCTCCACAGGAGAAATATTCACAGACCCTTCTATCGAAGGCTCCATGTTCCCCACCCCTGCAGCGTCAGCGAAAGCCAGAGGCGAGACTGCAGAAGGCACAGACACCGCTCGCTTCGCCCCCGCAACAGGGGAAGGAGCTTGTTGTTGATTCTGCTGCGTTTCAGGTACAGCTGACAACCTCTCTCTCTCTTTCAGCCCAGTAGTACCATTAACAGCTTCATCCAACTTGACGCGCTTAGCTTCTTGCTCGATCTCTTCCTGCTCGAAGAGCATCTCGAGCTCGTTGCGGTCCTCATCAGGCGTGTCCACGAATTTATTAAACAGGTGGAATCGATCTCTAGATGCGACTCGGAGAGCGCGCCAGATTTTGCTTGCTTTGTTGGTAGCTGCTTCTTCTGCCTGGTCAGGCCGGAGTGCATCGGCAATTTCTTCTTCATCTGCTTTGATTTGGGGACGGAATATTTCGAGAGTGGGGGGTGTATGTCTGTGATAATTACCAAGATATCTGTTAGCACGTCACCAACAGAAACAAATTACCAGAACGAGATTCCTGACATGCAGTACAGCACAAGAAATATAACCAAACATACCACACAACAAAATGACAACCTGGATAAAATGATAACGTCAAAGGCTTTGGCAAGTGGAAAAAGGATAGAATGGACCCACCTTTCTTTTCTCTTCAATCCCTCCATTCCTGGGCTTTTACCTGCTTCTCTCCACAGTTTTGCTAGCGCGGGAGCCCCCATGGCATGTGGGTAGGGCCTTGTCGGTCTACATATCTCCATGACACGATCCAGACTCCGCTTAACCTCAACTTCCGGGACGGGCTTCTTCTCGAAAGACAGACAGTTTTCCGCTTTCCATTGAACCCAGTTCTTATCACGTGTGAGAATTGTCTCTACAAGTCTCATGAATAACCTCCCTTCATAATTGGGCTGAAGGTATTCGCTTATCAGAGAACGCGTCTTGGAGGCCCATTTTTCCTGTATTGCCAAGGCTTGTTAGATAATGTTGATTTATTTATTGTTGAGCCCCCAAAGCATGGCATATCACAAAAATGCGAATGGTTAAATCCCCCGCCGTATGAGATGGAGAGATGGATGGGGCGGGAAGGGTGACGCACATCATCAGGAGATAGAGTAAAGGAAAATTGGACGATCTTGTTGGGCGACTGTATATCGGCCCACCTCTCCCTTGCCGCTGGGGTAAGGGACAGGAGGAAGTCGATTAGTATCAGGGCTTGCACGAGGACGTGGCGCCTGAAAGTAAGGTCACTTAGCTGCAGGAAACCGGAATAAATGTTAGCAAAGAAAATCCGGTTGGCAAAGGGGAGTGTGCAGGCAGGCCCTGAAAGGCTCATGCCTGAAATAGGGAGGGGTGCCTTTCCGTCGTGATGATGGGTGGGGTGTGTTACCGAGGCCAATATTCCCATCATCAGGAATGCTGGCTGTGGGCAAAGAGGGGAACCCTACCTCTAATTCAAAGAGCTCCCTGCTAGTGAGGTACTTGGGGTTGAAGTGAGCACCCAAATCCTCCCGCTTCCGTTTCTCGCCAGCCACACCACTATTGCTACCCCTCCCTCTTGCCTCTTCAGCTGTTCTAGCTGCAGCCCCCTGCTTTTCATCCACTGCCTTAAACTTGGTCATAGTGGCTGCCAATCCTAACTTGAACGTTTCAAATGATTCCTTTACAAACAGCTTTGTTGGGTTGCAAAAGAAGTTTTGCAAAGACCAGAACACGGGGTAAAGTGGGTCTGCACTGAGAACGCTCTGGTCCGCTTTTGGCTCCTTGGTCGTAGGCGTCTCGAAGGATACAGTCTTTCCCACTCTTGCTGTGTCTTCCAGAGTGGATTTAGTCCCCCCCTGCACTGGAGCAACCTCGCCTGCCTCACCCTCTACTGCTCCCACGCCAGCCTCCACCTGGTCAATGTCCATCATTGCATCTGTCGCGGTTGGACATGGCATTTTGTCGAATAGCGTTATGTTTTCCACGTTAAACTCCCCCCTAAGGTTCACACCACTTCTCTCGCCAAGGATAAAACTTTTGGACAGAAAGATGAGGATTCGGCCACAAAAGATTGTATCCTCAGCTTTGGAGAGTCGCCGGAGGAGCTCGTTACATAAACGGAGTAGGACCGGCCCTTTACCCTTCGTCCCTTCCATCTCCTTAAAGTACCATAACGTATCAGTAGATGTACATAGTGATAGAATTCGACCAGAACGAAGGCTTACTGTTGTTAACCGCTCCACCCGAGATTCGAGGTACTCAAAAAGTTGCTGGCAGCTGTCGATAGTCTGGGAGTCGAATAGATCCTCGATGAGGATAAAGGGTAGTGTTACATCAGTGAGTTCTACCCTAGAGTCAGATCAGGTCCCTTCGTGTGGATTGACGCCCAAGACTCACCTAATTCTGTGAGTACCAGAGCTAGGTCGAGTAGGTTGCAGAATGATGAGAATCTTGTCTCCGACTGCCGCTCAATCTATAATTGCGGTAAGCCGAGAACTGATATAATGGAAGGGGGAGAGGGGCAGAAGGCGCGTGCGTACAGCTATATCATATAGTATCTCCTTCGCAGCACATTCGAGGAGGACTTGGAAGTTGTGGGAAGGGCAAAGGTCGCGAAGGCTGCGGATCTTGTCGTCAAAGTGGTCCTTGGTAAGTTGCGGCTCTATGGCTACCACGCCATACTTGTCTCGAACTGTCCGTAGTAAATCTTGGATGATGACCTTTAACGATTCCAGGTTGTTTTGTGCCTTGCCTTCGGCTGTAAAAAAAGCCATTGTGTATGTCGCTTCTTTGCCGTTTGTGGTGAAGGAGCGAGGTCTACCGATGGCGTTCAGATCCGGAATGTCCACTGTTACCACGCGTAGCTTCAATGAAAATAGAAACGGGCCCGCCAAGCGGCGCCGATGTAAATTATGTCATCATTTAAGGTTTATAATCACATGCTACTAGACAAACTTTGGTTTGCTGTCTCAGTCAGCCAAGACGACATGACACATTATGATACCTCGTTGACAATGTTCCTTGGGTCATTCCATGCCCCGCGAATGTACCTGTTGAACTTAGCATATTTGTATATTGTGTGTATGGTCAGGGGGACGCACTTCGTGTGACTTCCTCTAGCCACCAGTTCATCAGCCTGGTTGCGGAATGTGATACTGGTAAATGCCATCGATTTTCCATCTAATTTGGATGAGGGGTATTAGGCCATTACATTCCATACGGCAAGTTGTAGAGGGATGCCCACATTTCTCGCAGATTGTCTCCTGACAAGAACATCAGATGAAACCCTGGACATTGGGGACAATCAGCACTTACAGCGCGGATCTTCTGTCCCACGGTACCCCCAGAGTTGATGTATGTTACTGCCAGGCTTAGCAATCTACAACACAAGACGGTTATGGGAAATACTATGAATCTCCTACCGCTCAAATCAGTGGACACCCCTGTGGCATGAAAACCCCTAGATGCAATTGCGAGGGACCCCCCAAGGTCCACTAGTTCCAATTTCAGCACCCCCAACGAAACCGAGATCCAAACGTTACTTACCCATTGTGGCTATCGCTCCTCCATGAAGCATTCCGAGCCTGTTCTGCTCGAAGGTTTACCCCCTGTTAACATGTGGACGTTGCCGTGGTTATAGTGACCAATTACGTACTGTGTGAGCCTTCTCAATTTCTAGCTCGAACATCACTTTTCCCGGCTCAACACTGGTTATCTTGAGCTGCAATATATCGACAAGCAAACGACTGTTAGTATGTTGGAATTCACCCACAGTTTGTCCACAGCTTGTTTCAGGTGATGCATTGAGATTTGGGGGCGATGATATAAACATTGGTTTCAGTATTCTTGCTTACATTTCGCAGGAGTTTCCTATTGACCGCATTAGAATCACTTGAGGCTCTTAGCAATTTTTGTGGCCATAGCTCAGTAATCCCATGTATGCTTAAGGAGGTAATCATGCCGGGGACGGGAAAAAGTACCCTTCAAGTCCACCCGCCTCCATGAAGCTAGCCCACTGTCGATGTTTCCCTCACCGGAGGCCTTGTGTTAGCTTCATCACCGGCCTGTAGAAGATGCCGAATGGGTGGACAAACAACTGAGCGAACGAAGCGCGTAGCAGCCATGAATGTATACCCGATACAGATACCTGATGTGGTTTTCGTCGAGGTTATGGCTTCCTTTCCGATGGTATTGCACTTCTAATAGTAGCTGCACTGTGCGACTAGATCTCGAAGTTGCGATAGCTGCTGCTACTAGGTAGCCTTGCAACCGTTGTCGCGGCCCTTGACTGGAGTGTCCCCAGAATCGTGTGCAACCGATTTATTTCAGGCTTGGTGCTCTGATTGGCAGTACATCGATCCAATGGCCATAGTGCCGAGGGTCTTTTGATCTACCGCTGTCATTGACCGAATCATTGCCGAACCCGAGTGCGGTGCCCTAAGTACCTACACTGTGTAAGTAACTGTTATATCCCTGTATAAGAATTGCGAGAGCTTCTACGGTAAAGCCCCACTCCTCTCACGTTAAAGCCACTTTGATGCTGTGTTGGGGATAGAGGCACTCGGTACAGGTACATGTACTCCGTATGTACTTCGGTATTATCGTCGGCCGCGGATCCTCCGCACAATTGTAATTCAGTTTAGTTAGGTAGGTACGGGAGTGGCTACGGTCTTGGTGAACCTAGTGGCCGCCTCTGCCGCCTGCCCCGGCAGGACCTATACATGTGGTCAAGCTGGACTTTTGTGGATTTGCTGAAATTTGTAAAGGAGGGTAAAGTGTTATAATTTTATGTACATCTCGGCAAACTCATCAGACACTGAGCGTCGAAACAATATAAAACTATAAGCTTAAGGAGTTGCTTTAAGCTTTCTGAGGCACTTTCAGTGCAACCTCAAAACGCTGGGTTCACGCGTCGTGTTAGTCGGCGCCATGCCGATCCTCACGTGGGACCCTTCACTTAATTCCTCCAGACTCGTCTCACGAACATCATTAGATCGCGAAAATGTCTGGTACATTGAGGAGCTTCGAATATTTAGAGGCGAGTCTCCAAGGTCCCTGAGATTTCCCCTTAAGCTAACCACCATCCGAGTTTCTTCCCTACAGGGTTTACCACAGTCGGTATTTCGAAGACTTTACCAACAACCATGCACGGCTCTCGCGATTTTCCGGCGGATGCTGCCTCACTTGGGTACCAAACTCCATAATTTGGCGTGGCATCACACATCACATCTGGGAGTGAAGGAATGGGGCTGATACGGGTGACTCTAGCAAAGAGCTTTGTTATGGCTATGCTATACAATGAAGGACCAATACCGGTGTCTACCTTGAACAGCTGGGTGAAGCCGGAAAGTGTCAGGTGGGATCCTCAGGCTCAGTTCGCAGATGTGGGGATTTTGGGCTGACTTGTCTCGGCTTATAGGGAGAAGGAGGAGGCGTATGGCAAACTCCGGAAGATGCACATTATTGTTGAGAAGGAGGGGCAACTGAGCTTGGATAAGACGTTCCGGGATAATTTCCGCATGGCATTGACAGGAGGGTCTGTTCACAATCTACCGTCTACCATATGCAGACGGAGACATACTGACGTTTCATGACAGCGGGAATCACCGGTCATTTGGTGTCCCGTGCACGACAGAGGACAAGCGGAAGGTGGACTTACAGTTCTTGGATAACTATGCTACAAAGCAGTGGGAGGCTATTCTTCATTTTATGGTAGGGACCAGGAATGATATTCAGCCAGGGAGCGGGGTCATACAGCTTCTCCTGAAGAGTGGTCTTATGGAGAAGTACGATCCTTGCATCATTCCCCCCCATCGCATTTTCACACTGACCTAGCTGTGTATAGGCCGGCAAATGGAGGGCAGCCAGAAATTACACAGGCTGGATTCTCGTTTCTTCTGCAAGACGCCAATGCTCAGCTTTGGACACTTCTTCTACAATACCTTGACATGGCTGAAGAGGTATGAGCCCAGGAATGTAACCAATACGAAAAATTAAACGAGTGGGTTAACATGCAATCACCGAGTTCTAATAGCTCCGGATGGACTCAGTCGAGGTCCTTCACTTCCTCATGATGCTCGGCAGTTTAGAACTTGGACAGGACTACTCCAAGGAAACCCTGACCCCAACCCAAAAGCACATGTTGGAAGATCTTCGGGAATATGGCATAGTATACTCACGAAAGGTCTGTCACCTACCTCCACAGCCCCATAATAGTCTCCGGTAATAGTGCTGACTGTCATTTGGTAGATCTCCTCCCAGCGATTTTACCCCACGAGGCTCGCAACGTCCTTGACATCGGAAGCCGCGAGCCTTCGAAGTGCTTCTGCAGGGTTTAACACCGCTTTATCAAAGTGCAGCGGTGAGGGATTTGTTATCATTGAAACTAATTATAGGGTCTATGCATATACCGGTTTGTTCCTAACAACCTCCTTCTGCCTGCACCCCCCGGCATGTGACCACTCCGTCTCCCGAACCTAGCATGTTGCTGTCTATCAGCTGTGATAGTCAGCTACAATCACTTGTGTAAGGCTTCAATCTCGATCGGCTTGCTGACGTCGCACCGTGGACCCCGCACAGACTCCCCTCTCCAAATTGCCGTACTCTCCCTCTTCACTCGCCTCAGCGCCCGTTATCCCAATATGGTCGCTGGCCGCATCTCTCGGCAGTCCGTCCGGACGGCAATCAAAATGGGAATCACAGCAGACCAAATAATCGACTATCTAACTGTCCATGCACATCCTCAGCTACGGAAGAATAACCCTATCCTCCCTCCTACTGTAGTAGATCAAATACGCCTCTGGCAGATCGAAGGAGAAAGGATGAAACCTACTCCTGGGTATCTGCTGAAAGAGTTTACCACCACGGCCGAGTATGATGCCGTTTGTAAGTATGCTGAGGAGCTTGGGGTACTGGTGTGGAAGAATAACCAGAAGAGGAGCTTTTTTGTGACGAGATACGAGCAGGTGGCAGAGTTCATAAGGAGAAGGACTGCTCAGGCAAGTAAAAAGCAGGGATGAATAAAATTGCTGAAAGCGGACGCGGAGCCTTTCGCTGTTTGGATATTATGGTTTGCACGTATGAATTACCGTTGACATGAACCTGGGGGTGTAGCGCTGTTCTTACCTTGATTTTGCCATGTTAGAGATATAGACAGATATCATTTGTAACATGAAACTGTCATTCGTACTCGAAATTGGAGCCTAATCTCTCCCTACATGTAGGGCATGGGACTGGGGTTTTGGACGATTCTTTGGTGCAGGTAATAATATGCCTTGTATTGTACAACATAGATAATCCCTGTTTCTTCACTCTACCTAAGCGTGAAGAACTACGATGGAAGTTTTTACTGTCCATACTATCATTCATACATTTCATTAGATTTTACAGACTATGCTTGAACATGCGACCGTGAGCTCCCCTCACGCATCTACAACTCCATAGCAATTGCTCCGCCCTCTCCATGCACGCTCTCGCCTTCCTCGCCATCCCCCTCGCCTTCAACCTCGCCTTCAACCTCTGCATCCCCATCCCCGCCCTCGCCCTGCACCTGCACAGTTGCAGCCTCACCGGCAGTCCCCGCAATACCCCCACCCGCCTTCAACCTCTCCACCGCCGTAATCGTCATCTCATACACATATTGTCCTAGATGGGTAACATCCTCCATAACCACCGTCCCTTCTAGGCTTTCTTCCCCCACTGCCCTCTGCGTAGGCCACATCTCACCCACAACCAACTCCAGCTTCGTTCCGCGGGAGGCAATCAAGCGAGAAAACGCTTCGCTGAGTTCGTAGCAAGATTCAAATACTGAGCGGCGGCCAAGGACGTATAGGCCTAGCCGAGCGCGGGAAAGTGCTACGGTCATGCGGCGCATGTCACGGAGGTACCCAGGGCGGGATGTACGGACTAAGGACAGAATGACATCTGTTAGGAAAACTTTTCGTTAGCATGTGTAATACGAAAAAATGGGTGAGTTGAGGGTAACAGTTCTCAAAACAGGGGAAGTCAATAGCATACAATCATTTTGCTCTCCCTGATACTTATCTACCGTACCCACGCCTCCCCCGGGTAACCCAAATAACAGGTTCTTCGCACACCTCCTGTGTAGAACATCCCTGATCAACGCCCTCTGCCCCGTATATGTCGTTAAGATTGTAATCTTCTCCTTCGGGTATCCAAGCAATCTCATATACTGATACAATGCAACTGCATACTCCGCCTCTCCCAGATTCTGAACAAAGTGCGGTTGCGGTTGCTCTTCACCCTTGCCCTTAAAGTCTGGTACATCCACGAATTGGAACTCGTGTCGAAATCCTGCATTGGCGGTTCTGTATTCGGGCTGTTGTTCGAGAAAGGGAAGGTTCCCAAGACTTTTGTAACGCCAGGAGTAGAGTTGTGCGATGGAGGGGCGAGCGCGGCCTTGCTGGTCTAGGGAGACGGAGGGGGCACCGAGACGAACAAAGCGGGCGAAGAGGGATTGTTCGAGGTTGGCATGTTGGCGGAGAGCGAGATTTTGGATAATGGGGGAGTTTTGGAAGTGATCACCGAGAAGGATGATCCGCTGTAAAGGGGGTCCACCAGTGGAGGTGAAGTTTTGGAGGGCGAACGGGATAAAGGTCTCAATCTCGGTAATTTGAGCGGCTTCTTCCATGACGATATTTTCATACGTGAAGCCGAGTTTTGCGATATCGTGGCGCTTTTCGCCCACTCATTAGCCTCAAACAAAGAGCAAATTATGTGAGAAGGGGGGGTTACCCTCATAGCAGCATGTGTACTAGTCATAGCAACCACCCTTGCCTCCTTGGTCAAGAGATAGTTTTGCCTATCTCTCGCCGTCCTCAAAAGCTCAAAGGGCCTAATATCCTCTAATTCTGAGAATATCTTCTCTACGTGCCTATATCCACCCACTGCCACCTCGAGTGCATCCCCCAGGCTCATCGAGTCCGGGAGCATCTCCCCTGGTGCATTTGAGAAGTAATAATTGAATGGATACGCAGCCTTGATCTCCTGAATGGACTTTGTCCCACCTTCCAGAAATTCCTCAAATTTGGCCCATCTAGGCTTTACATACACCATATTGAAGTAGTCTGCTGTCTCGCACGAGTCACCATGCGCCCCAGGTGCACCAAGGCATACAGCAAGTCTGTCAACTTCTGCAAGAAGGCGGGAGCGGTTGTCCATGAAGGACTCGACTCGGCCTTGTTTGCTGTAGTTAGTATTGGACTTAAGGTCCTCTTCACCATGACCTAACCGGAGAAGATGCCGCTCGTCAATATCCAATGCTGTAATCTTCTGGAAGAGTTGGTTCAAAGCCTGATTACTGTGTGCTATGAGAAGGGTACGCTGTTGGGGAAAGTTATGATAGAGGTTGCTAATGATCTGTGTGGCTACATCGGTCTTTCCAGTGCCAGGTGGGCCTACTATAACTGTAAGGCCTGGGTTGGTGCCAGACACGATGGCCTCCACTGAGATTCGGTTAGGCGAGCTCAACTGTGGGATAGGCGGGTATAGACGTACCTTGAGCCGGCATGAACTTCATGTGATTCTGGCGAGGTTTATCCACGGGATATGGTCCCATGTTTGGCAATTTGTAAGTCCTCACATCGATACTATCATCCGGGGGGTGCTCCGGAGCGGTTTCCCTCTTCCGCCTTTTTGCTGCCTTTGCCGGCTTCTGTTCCGGTGTCACGGGAGGAATGTTCGACAAGATATATGGCGGGGAAATACTCTTATCGGCACCCGGAGGGGGCCTGATGACCTTCCCAGGGAAGCTCTCAACAAGGTGTGTCCAGTCGACAAATGTATCCCGGAAGTCGAGTTCCACTGGGCGAGAAGGTATGTTTTTATAGTGAGCACGAGATGGGTCACCATAACCAAGGAACACCTCCTCAAGCCATGCTGGCATTGGAACGTCGGATCGGGTCAGTTCCTGAATTGACTCCAAGACTGGCTTAAAGTTATTCTCCTAGAAAAATGAGTTAGCAACCCGCCAGGTTTGGTGATCAAGAACCCACTAACTCGGCCTCTCCTGCGGACAATAACGTTCACAGACTCATATATATCTGGTTTGCCTGCCTTGGTGTGCTCCTCATCTTGCTACGCATTGTTAGCTGCGTATATCCAGAGGATTTGCATGTCATTTACATACCTTGTACATCACAGGATCCAGTTTTACGTGAATCCTCCGCCTCTGGCTGTTCATTCCCCTCATTTGACCAGGGTCTCTGATGACCCTTCCATCTTTGTCGAGTATTTGTACTACCTCGGCAGTCCTTAGAGCTTTAAGACCATACCGATCTGTCAAGGGTGCATCTGCCCTCTTGGAAGCCGGGCCATCGGCCTCATCATACCCCCGAACTGCAAGCAAGAAGACTACATCATCTGGCCGAAGAGCATCCCAATCCCTCCTTACATCGTCTGACAGCCTACCCATGTCAATGTTGATCTCCGCCCTCACATACGCAGGTTTGTCTTCTCCAACCTTCGGAGGGGCCACCTCAAGAATCCTAGTTCGATGAGTTAGCAAAGCCGTGGCTGTCAGTTTGACTGGGTTGTAGATTCTCACGCCGGTTTTTCAATCACCAAAGCCATTTTCGAGAAACCTCCAAAGCTGGTTTGTAGACATGGATAAATTAGTTTAGGTTGTAGTCGTTTCAGAGACTCTTCCAGATCTTTTCGAATACCAAAGAATGCCTCGCACCGATATAAAATGAACGACCGCCAAAGAAAGTCTCCAACGGTGAGGTACTGAAGGTTCAATTTTGGTAACCCAAGAGGCTTAGAACCGTCATAATTCTCATGACGAAGTAGAGACTCATCGAAAAGATTGTTTTCATTTGGCAGTATCGCCAACTCTGCAGCCTCCTCTTGGTAGTTCTTCTTCTTTTCATGCACTGACAACAAGACCTCCATGTAGAATTCTCGTTTCAACGGCATCGAGACTCCTTCAGGATAAGCCGTCCGCAAGTCCAAGTGCTCACAGAGCTGCTTAAGCTCGTCATCTTCCAACAGGCCTAAGTGTGTGGCAAGTTCCTCTCGCTGGCCGATTGCACCATAGTTCGAAAGTGCCAAGATTGTAAGCTTGTCTTTAAAGTGTTTAAATGATACCCTTTGCAATCGAGCCAGAGCCACACAGTGCACTTGATGCCAATCCTCGTGGTTCAGCGATACAGCTGTGTGGTCGTCTATCGAAAAGGTCATGAATTGGTATAGTAGCGAGTGCAGGTCGCGGAGCAGACCACTCCCAGGGTCTGAGTAAAGTGGTGATAGTTTTACAGCAGTTGCGAGATGTAAATCCTGCAGTATGAAGTTCACATGTCGTCTTGTGGGAAGCTGGCTCAGCAAGTCTGTCATGAGCTCGATAAAACGCTCACAGTAATTGACAATTACTGGACACCAAACGTTAGTACTTTCCCTGCGAAGTCTGCTTCGAATAAATATCCACCTACGTTGCTGTTCATTTGCACCCTCCGTTGGTTGATACAAAAGACTTATAAAGTCCAGTATCATCTGATATAACCATGACCTCTCGAAGCGCAGGTGGCTCTTTCCTGGGTCATCGGCAGCCTCAAAACGTTTGAGACTAGCCCTCCAAGCCTTCCTGAGCTGTGGGTACTTATCCAACCGTCCATTCCTGACTCTCTCTGACGACAAATTGTGCCATATCGATATTGACACCAATGCAGCACACTCCTTCCGGACTAGGGGATTGTCAAGGGATTGGTAGGCCGATATTATGAACGTGATGAGGTGGGTCCGTATTGTCAGGAGAATATTGCTGTCAATTGACATAGACAGTACACGCCGGAACAAAGCTGAAAAGTTTGCTGGGCTGGAGCTGAAGAGATCTATAAACTTGAATCGTTAGTATCAAGATAGGCCATAGAGGGAAACTTCAATTCCTACCCCAATTCAACAAACTTTCTCTTCTCTTCACGTTGACCATCAACGCAATGCATATCACATGGAAGTTTGTCACCTCATCTGAGAAGTTTGGCCACAAGTATCTATCCACACCCACCCCATTAGCCCACATTCATGAAGCCCACTCATGTAACCGGAACTCACCTCTCCAAAAACTGTAGCTGCTCTAATATCAATAGTGACCTATAGCGAAAGCCTTCCTTCTCCAAGACATCATAAAAGTCCGTCTTTACCGCGTTCGGCTTGAACTTCGAAACTTTGTTGTTCGCCCAATGCTTCTTTGCAGCTTGCGCCAGTGGGTCTGCACCCTGGAGGTCCGAGACTTTTGGTCGCTCATCGTCAAAGGCATCGGAGATTTGCTGACTCGACGTCGCCTGGACCATTGGAGAGTTCAATTCTGGAAATTCCAGAGCGAGTCGTTCGTTGGAAAGCAATTTGTTTACTTCACTGAATAAATATCGCTACAGTTTCCCGTGAAGTTACGCTTGCTTGGCGTGCATTTGTAAAGCCTCATCACCGCTCTAACCTACTGTAGTAATGCATTGCATTTTGCAAAAGTATAAATCTGCTAATGTTCTGAATGTATATATATAAACCTGTGAGCTCTCCCAATATCATACAACATACATTGCCTTGCGTAGACTGTTAAGCGACTAGAACTACTGTTTCTTAGTGTAATCGTAGAAGCCCTTGCCTGACTTCTTTCCCAACCAACCGGCATCAACCATCTTGCCGAGGAGCACTGCAGGGCGGTATTTGGAGTCTCCCGTATCCTCATGGAGCACTTTCATGATTGCGTAGCAGGTATCCTATAACCTTTAATAAGTAATTTGAGCAAGAAATATCTCTCCCACGAAGGCTTACCAGTCCGATAAAGTCAGCCAAGGTTAAAGGTCCCATGGGCACATTGGTCCCATTCTTCATGATGTTGTCGATATCTGGTAACTGTCAGTGGCCTTCATGGTACGGAAGGGGTGTGCACCTGACCTTCTTTAGTTCCAATTCCAGTCTCGAGACAAATGACTGCCTCGTTAATATATGGCATCTATTGGAACATTAGTGGCAATTCGCTTGTAATTTGATGGAAACGCGGATACCAGAATCCTGTTGGCCAAAAAACCTGGTGAATCCTTGCTCGTACTTGAAACCTTACCCATGGTCTTCATGAACTCCAGGGTCCTCTCCAGAGTGGTCTCCGAAGTCTGCAGCCCAGTAATAATCTCAACGCCTTTCTGCACTGGGACTGGGTTCATAAAATGTGTAGAGATAACACGGTCCTCTGCTCCCTTCGCTGCCGCTGCTATCTTCGTGATGGAAATGGAGGAAGTATTCGTGGCCAATATAGCATCACTGGCACATATTCTGGCCAATTTTGAGAAGATGTCGAATTTGAGGCTGGGTATTTCCTAGGCGAGAAATTAGAATAGTCCGTGGAGGAACCTCATACGGCTTTGGTTCTTACAGGCACAGCTTCAATCACGAAATCTGACTCGCATAGATCGCCCAATTCTGTTGTAGTTGTTATACGTTCCTTGACCTGTTTGGCACCCTCTTCCGTAATTCGTTGTTTCTCAATGTCCCTTGCCAAAAGTGATCCTGGTGAGCATACTGTTACGTTACCAAAGTGCCTCAACCCACTTTGAATTTCAAGCTTCGACGTACCCATAAACGAACGGCCTTTGTCTATGGCCGTTTCAGAACAGTCGACCAACGTCACCGGAACTTGAGCAACCTTGGAGACTACCAATGCTATTCCGAGACCCTGTTACCATACACGTTAGTTATGCCGTTATACAGTGGCGTGGACTCACAGACCATTTGACCTGCTCCAACTACACCAACCCTCTTCACATTGTGCGCCTGGACAAGAGATGAGAAAACTCTTGATTTCACGGTCGCACTACTGGAGACGCGAAATAGGGTGTGTGGCAGCATATTTGGATACAATTAGCAACAGTCTGCGCGGAATGGTTGGCGAAAAGGCAGCTCTCTATTGTTTATCGTTTAAAGGTCTGCAAGTAGAGCTTTAACACCAACAAAATCTCGGTCTCGGAGTTCGTTGGTGGAATGTCACATGCATACCCGATGACGCAAAAATAAGACCCCTTGTCGCACATTGCATGTCTGTCTCAGATACTGACCAAGGAAGGCAAGGTTGCAATTCCATTGCATACATAGGTATTCAGATCAAAAGTACAAGTATATTGTAAATACTTCCAGACTCGAAGCCAAAGTAAGTGGTCTTGCTTTCTGTACAATCTTGAAGCCTCAATTCCCCATTTGGATGGAGTTACTGAAGATAAAATAGCTAAAGCAGGTACAGATCATATAGCCGGGGCATTGGGGTGGCCAATTCATCTCCAGTACTTAACACTAGTCTAACTAGGCAGAATTAGTATTAGGTAATACTCAGAAATTGTATGTTAGTGCAACAACTAGGGTCTTATTTTCATGGTAGCAAGCTACGACTGATCTAGGAACTTTAGACGTCCCTCAAGACAGGCCATCAATCCTAGTTTGAAGTTCAATCAATATATAACTTATTTCATGAGCAGTTGATTGCGCAGTAGACCTATATTATATAGCCCTTTAGGGAAGGGTGTATTGAAGTTTGCTGGGAAGGGGTAGATGAGGATGAGTATGGCATGTTAATCTCGCTCCGTTTCACCACTGGTCTATACTCCCATCGTTTCTTGCAAGTTGGTGAAGAGATGTCTCTTTAGCCACAGAGTTTGCGTGATTAATATTGATAATATGCCAGGGTAAAAAAGGCCATGCGAGGTTTCCTATTCTCCTTGCATTATCCCGAGGTCAAACTTGAACCAGTTAAAGTACCTACTTCCAGAGCCAACTGGCTATATGCGAACCTACTTGCGTGCGGGTAGTTGTACTACACACCACTTCCATCAACAGTAACCTTGCTATGAGGCCCAGGTCGTGGCGCTCACGCTGAGCCTTGGAGGAGGGTGTTTCTGCTCCCTTTTAGGTCCCCTACACCTTCGCATTCTTGTCCTTCTCTCTTCTCTCTCGACACCCGCTCCCTGAGCTGAGCTGCAGATAGCCCTCTCTGAACTTCTTACATCTATCCTTCACTCTTTCTCGTTGAAACCTTCGCTGTCACTCATTCCCTTGAGCTTTCCTCTGGATACCACAGCCTATCCTACCATGGGCTATATGACTATTTTCCTTTTGTACCTCACGGCATTTACTGCCCGTATAAGCGGCGAAGTTGCGGAGAGAGATACAGACCCGAACTTCTCAGGCAACCCTGCAGCTGTCTTCAGATATGCAAGCTTCCCGAGTATTGTGGGTCACCAGCTTTATTCACGGCAGGAAGGCTGTGGTTGCCAAGTAGGAGGTAAGTGGCTGGTATCCCTCCTAGTGATAGTAGAGACAGTCACCTTTGAGAAAACAGAGCTCTTCTAGATTGAGAGCTGACCATTTTCTAGAGAAGTGTTGCACAACAGATGAAAAGGCTACGTTTTGCGTTCCAGAGGTTTTTCTAATCACCAAATCTCTTCATCGCCGATTTTCACTAACAAACCCCAGTCTGCAACCTGCTGTAGTCAAACATGGTGCAATGGTGAGCTGGAGACGTGCTGTCGTCATGGGCCACACGGGGGTTGCTGTCCAAAGGTTAACTTATATCTCGTTATTCCCTGTTATTCAGAGGCTGATGGGGAAACAGGGCACAATGTGTGCGACTGGGGGTAAAGGATGCTGCAAGAAAGGGTATGATGTACTCTTCGGCTGCTGTTTGGGAGCTTGCTGATAGAAATTTATCTGCTCAGTCGACCATGCTTCGGCCCCTTCATGTGCTACGACAACGCAAGCAAGGAGTGTAAGCTGGAGAACACAACTATTGAAGCATTCCAATGCTGCCCAGAGTCTGCCCCTTGGTGTCTGTTTGATCCAGCGAATGGATATGGATGCTTCGTTGAGAAAACTCTCCCAACGTACAGCAAAGAAATCCTGAGTACGCCTACAGACATTGGTAAGTTTGATATGATCCTTCTTTCCGATAACATCCGATCTGAGAGAAAAATCAGTCAAAGCGCCCACAGACATACCGACTTCTAGAAGTGTTACCAACCCAATGAGCTCTACTGGAACGAACTCTGCGGGTGCTTCGATTACGGGCTCTGGAGTGCCCCTGGTCTCAAAAGAGACTAGAAAGCCATCGAATAGTGGGAGTGGGACAGCGACTGCAAACACTACTACCACCAAACAAGACTCAACAGAAGTCCCAACTTCTACAGACAGTGCTGGTGAAGCAGTTCCTGCAATAGGGGGCAGCAGGTATGCTTTCTTGACACAGGCTGGCGCAGCTGCACTAGCATTGATTATGCTGGGCTAAGCAGTGGTGATCATCATGATCATCATGATGGTGGAGCCTTTTTCCTTTGTTGGCAAGTTGTGAGCTGTGTGATTGCTTGATACAGGTATCATATCAGTCTGGTAACGGTAAGCCTTGGTGAAATTGTATTAGGGACTAAGAAATTAATTGATGTTACATACTCCATCTCATGCAATTCCCAGCATCGTAGCGCGGAGAAATGAAAATAATTGATATGCCACAGCCCGCGATCCCCGGTACTAGTACACTGCAAGAAAACAGCCGTAACCACTGAGTACCGCATTGACCTTCGCTAAACTGACTGACAGGACAATCCTCACTTCGCATGTTCATGCAAGTTGCCATGCAAGAGATCAGAGCATGCCATTGGTTTGGGTTTTTTTTTTAAACAAGGTGGCAGTTAGTACGTCGGCTGGCATTATACCTTTTGGAGTGGATACAGGATGCCATGATGGAAGACAGAACACTTGACGACGTGGCCAACAAATGTTCTGAGGATATTTGCTTTTCTCGTAACAGCTTGCCATGCTGGTCAAATGCCAGCCCAGTTCCTGAGATTGGGATCGCCGCTTCTTCGGAACGGGAAGACATTCACCCAAGTAAACAAACAGCCAACCGATCTAGATTTTTCAGATCTGGAATGCGGAGAAGGGGTGCGGTAATTTGCTCCCCGATATTACTCCCCAATGTACAAGCTCGAGCCACAGGAACGGATCCTCTCCACCTTGCGCCGTTATTTTGCCATGATTTAACTGATTCCTTCACAATGGAAGCGAGACGTAACAAGAAATTCGGGCCTAACCGAAGTGTCCGGAATGTCTCGCCCTGGGTCTCGTGGAAATCTTGCGGAATTGGCCAATCGTGCAGGGTCGAATTCGTAGTTAAAGCATTTAGTTATTGGTGAAGGGGTGGATGTACCCCTGCGTGCCGCAGGACCTTCTTTTTGCCCTTTTGCCTCTGCTCCCCTTGCATGGGATGGCTGCATGGTACTAAGTATTGAGGTTTACTGTGAGACCCCACATTTACTTTTTATTGGAAAAATGGTGATGTACTACAAGGGGCATTTCAATTTTTTCCCCTTCGACACTAGGTAGGTATATATATACCAGGATTTTGCGAACACCTGATAAGATAGCCTCGAATTGACTTGCCAGGGAAGATTGGACGGCTGGGAATTTCAGGAGCAAGGAAGGGCCCACCATGCGATGCAGCTCCCACTGCACACAAGTGAGTAGGGTCATTCCCTAGGTGAACATTCCGTTGTCTGGTTACTCCCCAGTTGCCTATTTGGGAAGCTTGTGCTTCCACAGGCAACAGGTAACAGGTACCCAGACTAAAGCGCAGGCTTGCTGGCGAGAAGGAGAGATTTCAGGCATTGATATTCTGACGAAAAGCGGGCACACCGGCCTGCAAGATGACCATCTCACCATACCAACCAAGTAGAGTACCCTACTCTACTGAGTATGCATGAAATATCTTCTCACTTGAGACTAGATATTAATGCCACTAGCGTCTGACTGTGGAGTGATCATATTACATGCATGTGGTGCAAAGCATATGCTATAATTAACCAAACATTTTATGGCTCCACAGACGTATAGACTCCAAAAAAAACACCAAACACTTTCAGTCAGAACTTGTGATACTTGTGATACTTGTGATACTTGTGATACTTATGCTTCGCTACTAAATACCTACTAAGCCAATGGATGGTACTTGGGTCATGAGCAAGTGAAGTATGTTTCTGTCACAGTTGACATTCTGAAGCAAAGCCTATCGAAGCAAAACCCTATTGCGCCAGTCGAGGTTGGCCCCCTGGTTCGAGACTAAGTAAGTACTAGCATAGGTACTCTAGCCGACTAACAATAACCCGGGCAGCCAGCGCCAAGCACCACACCCTCCAGGTTTCCACCCTCCCACACTCCAAGCCCCGACGAGGCTGAGTTATAAGAGGACAGTTGTCCACTTCTCCTGGAACCGCTCCCCCCCCTCGAAACCAGCATTTCTCCTTCAGAGTCATCATCCACTCGTTACTCATCTTGCTGACTGGTTGGCCCATTCTCCTTTTAACTGGTGAGGTGGCCTTTTGGACACAATCTTCAAGGCTTCCTCCAATACCAATACCAGTTATTTGATCTATTCCAGGTGCCTGCATATACGGGCTGTCATTACCTCCCCAAACTATTTGACTTCCTTTTCGCCCGTTTCCCGCTGTTGCTTGTTCACATTACAGCACATCCGCGTGGCTTAATCAAGAACCAACGCGTGGCTACATTGCATCGCATCACGAGTCTCGATTTCCAACATAATAACACCGATGGAAACCGTGTCTTCACAAACCATGACTAATACACCCAAGAGGGAATTGTGCGAGGTTGAGGATGAGCTCTTCAATACACTGACTGTGGCGAACTCCATGTCACCGTACGTGTCTGCAAGTCCCGAGTCATCAGCAGACTCCACAGGAACACATTCAGCTTCACCAGAACCAGCCCCGGAGAAGAAGCCCGTAAAGAAGCGGAAATCTTGGGGCCAGGAGCTTCCAAAGCCAACGACTAATCTTCCACCAAGGTAAGATAAACAAATCGTAGTTTTGTGAACAATTTTCGGCTAACCACTATCCCTCTACAGAAAGCGAGCCAAGACTGAGGCCGAAAAGGAGCAACGTCGTATAGAACGTGTTCTCCGGAATCGTGCGGCAGCCCAATCTTCTCGGGAGCGAAAGCGAAAGGAGGTTGAAGCTTTGGAAGATGTCAAGAACGACTTAGCAAGTCAAAACGATCGTCTTAAGGCAGATAATGCACACCTTGCAGCTATTGTCCAGCAAGCTCAGAACCAGACGAGGCAACTCCAAAAAGAGATCCAGAGCTTAAGGGCTCAACTCGAAGGGAATGGGATCGTTCCTAAAACCGAAACCACTAGTTCCCCACCACTCGAGCTTCTTCTTACACCAACGTCCATAACCCATGACAGTTTTTCCGCTCTTTCCCCCTCCGACATCTCCACCCCAAATCCCATGGATGGTACCTTGAACCCATCACACCTCTCTACACCCAGCAAATCCGTCGATACCGACCCTTTCAACTTGACACAACATACTGCAGTTATGTTGTGCCCTGAAGACCTGCCGTGTCAGTTGAAGACTGGTCACTTTTCGACGGAGATGCCGATCGTATTTCACTTGTTGGTGAACTGGATCCTATGTTTAACAGCTTCGGCGACTACAATGGGGCCCATTCTCAAGATGTGGAATCATCTGATGGTGAGCAAACAGCAGACCTTGAATTCGGAAACAACCATACCTTTGGCTTTGAATCACTCGTTACTTTCCCTGACGACGAGACATACCACTGTGCCTAGAAATGACACTCTCTGCCCAACTAGCGCGCTCTTAATTGATGCGACGAGTTCAGTGCGAGAGTTCAAGACTAGGAGCTTTGGGACTGACTTGGCGAATGGGCGAGCAGACAGTGTTGACAGAGACAGGAATGGATTTCCGGCCAGAGTTTGTGACAATCTAGAGAGGTACTTGGGAGATGGGAATGAGGCATCGAAATCAGAGCGAAGGATTGGAATGGATGGGAACGAGGAGGATTTAATGGGATTACTGGCTGGGGAGATGAGTAAATGGAGTGAAGGAAGGTTAAGGGTCTCAATTCAACCGCCTGGGACTGTACTGAAACAGCCGAGTTTGGTTGTTGGAGCAGCATGAATTTCGCTCCAGACTATATAAGTAGGTCTTCGGTTTGGGTCTGTTTTTGTAGGGCAACTCTGGAAGAAGACCTACTGGTGTTTTAGCTTGATTTAGATATGGGTCTAATTTTTTTTATTTTTTTTTATTTAGCCTTTGGTGATTTGTCCTTTCCCCTACCCTTGGGAGCATGGACACAATTCGGTATCATGATGGAACGTGGGTTTGGTTGTTTTAGTATTTCTTTTGAATAAAAACTAGGGGGTAATATAGGGTTTCCTTTTCTCTGTTGTGGTTCCTTAGTTGGGACATGATATTTCGTATATTTTCTTATCCTCAGCCCTTACTCGAATATTCAGGGCCGATAGTTTTAGTGACTGAGACAGATAGGGTGGGCCCACTGGAGGTGGGATGGAAACAGCTGTGTGGGAGCCTACTCGCTTCGATATATATAGATTTGTGCCTCCCCCCCATTTTTTTTTTTTTGGCCTGGTGGTGTATCTAGGTAGACTTCAGAAATTGAGCACCAGATTCATTGCAAACACTTTGGATGACAGGACGCGTGAAGTGCGCTATTACCCTGATATCTCTGCTAAAAAAAACAGCAATGATCGGTATCAGCAAAAAGTCATATCTTGCGGCTAGTTTAGCCATAATGTCGGGTGTATTTAAAATGTATAAACCATATACGTCTTTTCTGTTGAGCGTAGGGCGTGGCCATGATGTAGTATATACTCTACACTGTAGCTTTCAAATCACAAGTATACACCCAACAAGCGCCACTACCCGAAGTCAGTATGTGGGCACCTATGTATGTATACCTGCCGCGCATAAGTGCAATTTCGGCCAGGTTAACAATAATCGTAAAGCCAATGATTGGGAAACTATGGGTTTGGGAAGATAGAATATAGGAATTACCCTCAACTCCACCACAAAAACAATCACGAGACGAAGGTGCGCAATCGTGCGGAAAAGTAGCCAGAAATAAACTTTCGGGGTCGGCTTCTGATGCTTTTATTACACGTATGGTTGAGTACTTGGCCCGTAGGCCGGATGTCGCGATATACTACTAGTCTCGAACATATTCCGCACGGAAGGAGCGGGATTAACTAGATATCGCGATAAGACAGTGTACGTTACCTCAGGAAGCAGCATGGCATGTTGCAACACCCGAAGGAATACCCAGTACCTACTTGTACTGCTGACCTAGATTGGTTGTTTTCTTATCGCAGTACATTATGTGCATATCGTTGCGACCCAGGGCTTCACAGTTGACTGCTTAATCCAGTTTTGTTTCACCTGACGAAGGAGTGCTTATTGTCAACCGGTTTCCATATACTTGGCAACGGCCCGCTCTGATGTTCATATTCACCTTGCGCAAGGGAATTTCTGTGACTGTTGAAGGGAATCAAAATTTGGAATTGCCGTTGGTGGAGTAGAGGGTGATAAACAGGCTGATTACCATTGAAGGAAGAGCCGGATATATACATGCCTGCTTAGTAGTTCAGGACATCTTTTGAGGCTGATATATCAGTATTCTCGTTCCCGCCACTCTAGCCTGATGTCTTCGCTGGCACACACTGAAATAATTATGTGACAGATAAAAAGAGTCTTGGCACGAGATCAGTATATCAGGGTTTTCGAGGCTTATTTCTGGTAAGAGGATCAGGCGAGAAGAAAAAAATAGTTTGGGCAATGCTGACGAGGTGACCAAGAGTGCTTGAGCACTGCATTGCGTAATGTATGCACTGTAGACGGGCATTATGCAAATCGAAAAAATAAATCGGTCTGCGCACGAGAACAGCTAATATCTGATCTCGTGCCCAGACTCTTTATCTACCTACACTAAAATAAGTCAGGTAATATCTTGTTTGATATACCAGTGAATAGAGATAGCAGAAGCCTGCCATAAGTGCCACAATAAGCCCTACTTTTGTTGGACTTGGGATGCAGTCGATCACTCAATCATTCACTCACTCACCCCTTCGGGCAGCCTGGCAAGTAGTGTGGATGTTGATTCAAAGGGAGAAGTTACTCAGTCAGGTAGCTAGCTACAGTACATAAGTACATGCATATACATCAGATATCAATCGCAGAGATGCTCCCCCTTGAGGGGAAAACACGTATAGACTTCAAAAAAAAAAATATCAAGCGCAGAGCAGGTTTCTGGGAGGATCGTCTAAAGAAAAGAAAAAGAAAAAGAAAAGAGCAGAAGGATCTGGAATCTCAGTGACAAAATAAAGACGCATTGCATACGCAACAAAAGAGTAGGTAAGTACTGTATATACTTAACATGTACCGTACTTAAGTAACTCACTACTGCAGTACTTAGTGTTTGACCACGCCCATTCGACGCTTCAGGACTTTCAATTAGTCACTCCTCCTTGCCCATCACCACCTACGTAATCCTGCATTGAACCAGTATAGGACTGGTTGGGGTAGTATCGTGAGAAGAATATTCCACAAAGGGCATGGCGAAACAAAACTTGTCTTGTTGCCTTCTGCGGTTCGACCCCAGTAGATATTAGCTTGTGACGACAGAGTAGGGGGTCGGCGTCTACAGATCCAGCGCTCAGATTCATGTCCAATTGCAGGAGACCTTCAAAACTGGCAGACGGTTATGCGGGGGAGCCGTTGATTTCTAGCTAAATTATCCCTTCGGCGCGCGAACTGGCGCCAGCCGTTATTAAAGGTTGGTGCTTCACTGGAGTCTGTGCACACAGTCTGGGGCAATGTGCGTTGAAGATGGATACGGCTTCACCCGTGCGTGGGGGCAGGGTGAGAGCGGGTACCTAGACACTCTGGGCTTGGGCTCTATGTACGAGTACAGGAAAAAATCATTAATTTGTGGGATCTTACGGATACTAGGAGGTACCTAGCGATCTACGTAGTGGTGGGATTGTGCAAAACCCCATGGCAATTTCGTATGCGGGGCGGGAGTAGGGATCGGTAACAATATCAGGTCTAACTAATGCTACATTTCTCTGTGCACGATGATCCCATCCCGTTCGGCCGTAGAAGTTTTACCATTGAAACCTTAGAAGTTGCTAAGTGTGATGGCTGGTGTTTTGCGCTTCCCAAATCCCACTCGAATGTTGAACCCCCGCCCAACCCCCCTGAAAGAGTGGAGTTGGAGGACGCCCTCACGGAAGGCATCATGGCATAGGTATACCAGGCTTGAGCGTCCGGTCCTTCGAGAAGACGAATGCAGCCTGGTGAAATTAGCACTGAGCGTTGGAGCTGTCAGCCACCTGTTGTCCCGTGACTCCAGCTTCTACTTCCCATAAGATAGTTGCTTGCCCTACCCTTTTTCGATTCCTTAAAACCAACATCATTCTTTAGCCCCTCCCTATACAAATATTCTCTCGGAACATCACAGCTATGAGCGGTTTCGAGATCAAGTCAGTTCGGGGCACATCCGACAGAACCATGATAGATGGCATCAGGAGCCCCGGAACCGCAGCCCGCAAAGCCTCACCAGAGCTTCCAGTACGAAAGATTGCTACTGCCACACGGGCCAACTTTTTCGAAGATCTCTCAGGCCCAGAAGGCCACAAGTCCTTCCCTATACCTCACCTGACAGCATATTCGGGACTGTCCTCAATATACCACGAAAAAGCAGAGGTTTGTTGCCCTAATCGTTGCCGTAGGATAGTCGGTTGGTAGTTGGCGATCAGCTGGTAGTTGATCGTGGAAGCTGACGGCAAATAGTTGGACATCTTATCGAAGGATGCGGAAAGTTTAGTTGATTTACTGTACCCCAGGTCAAAAGTGCTAGTTGAGTTTATCGGAGGGTAGGTTGAACCTTATCAGCACAAAATAAACATATCTAACTTTCCTTAGTCGACCTTCGATAACCTCGTATTTACTTGCTGGTATCGAGAAACTAGGCAACCCAGTGAAATACTACGCGGTCTCTTCCTCGTCTATCGAGATCCTGAAGGTACATATTGTTTCAGATGTTTGCCTCTTGTGAAATTGAATTGCCGTTATTTAAACTTTTGGTGTGGTTCGCAATTAGGCCTTTTCCGCCCTCGAACCATGGAGATACAAAAATATACAACTTATTGGGCTCCACGGCAGCTACGAAGATGCCTGTGACTGGCTGGCAGAAAACGAGTACAGGGTGCCTAAAACTATACTATGGTTGTCACATTCCATTGTAAGTTGTCATTGCCGTGAGCCATATCGCATCAAGTCCATATACTGATGTCGAGAAATGAAGTCCTCTATCGACAGAATTGATGTCGCCGTTTTTCTCCGCCGTCTCACCGCTCATCTCCTTCAACCAGGTGATCTCGTCATGCTTGGTACAGAACGCCGCGGCACAGCACAGGACCCAGTTTTATCGTGTGGCAAAGGTAGTGAGTGGAATAAGAGGAGATTGATGGATAACCTCTTACGGTCATATGGCTTGTAAGCCATCTATCCTGCATGGGCGTTAGTCACCTGTTCGTTCTACTAACTGGCTGCTAGATATTTCGAATCTGCCCGCGAAACATTCTCAACAGCAGCTTGGGACCTGCAAGACGAATACGACCCCAACATTGGCGCCAGAAGGTGCTACATCGTTGCAAAGAGGGATATAAAATTAAATAACGATATTTTTGTGAAATCTGGAGAGAAAGTGTTGATGGAGCAGTCATGGAAATATGGTACGTCTACAGTTTTTTATATGTCGAATCCAGTACTAATTCACTCGGGCAGATGATGGGGATATTGAGGAGATGCTACAATACACCGGTCTCGATTCATTTCATAAATTTACTGACTCCGTTGGGGAGTACACGCTGCGGCTATTGACGCTGCCTCCAAGCAAGACTCCAAAAAAATTTGGAGCCATGAAGGCATATTTCGACCAAAAGCACGGTTAGGGAATACTACGAGAGGGAGAGATCCGTGATTCTACATCCCTAGGACCGAAATGGTCAATCACAGAGTGCTTATAAGTTTTGGCTATTATTTTATTCTGGTTCCGCCCAAGCGTATATACGACATACCCCAGTCCTTCTGATTCACCTCAATATACAAAACAACTTGGATTCTTCGATTACAGGAGTTGGGATCGCATATACAATGGCTCCGGAGGATTCCTTTCTTGTACTTTTTTTTTTCTTGTTTTGCCTTCTTTGTTTTCGTTTTAGCACACAAAATTGGGCTGGGATGCAAATTTGGGAAAGCAAGGTATTTTCGCGGGCGTTTTTTTTTCCCCTGCTTATTGGTTTTGGTTTTACCCTGAAGTGTTTTTTTTAGGCAGCTTAAATTTGTGTTAATTTGTTTTTGGATTTTTGAAGCGTAGTTTTATTATGTATAATTCTTGCCTTGATGTTACTTTAAGGTGGTTTTTCTTATTTCTTTTTCTCAGTAGATATCGTTTGGTTTTTTATTATTATGAGATAATAAGTCTCATGCCATGACGATCAATTATTTGGGTTGGTCTGAAGCCACGAATGGAAGTATATGCAGGAGGCTTGGGAACCTTAGAATGTGAGGGTGTGAATATGTTACTACTAAGTGTATGGTATTATTGTACAGGTTTAACAAAAGGAAATATACTCCATGGAACACAGGCATCTAGGTTACTTCTAAGCTTGGGTGGTAATAACCGTTCATTAATATAGCATGGGACTCAATTCCAGTGGTATAACTCATAGAAACTAATTCCGAGGCTTACTCCCAGTCTCAGGGATTGGACGAGCCATGTGCACACCCACACACCCACACATACTACTTCTCACCTGGGCCGGGGCTGCTGCACACGTAGTGCTCGCCAAGTTGAGTGGGTGAGTAACCCTACACAGAAATCTGAACAGCCCTACAGGTACGGAGGTGATGCTTCACGCCAGCTTAATAATGAATCATAAATGTGATGCAAACACGTTATATCCGTACATGGGGCACCTCAGATGAGAAGTACAGACAGAAAAAAAAAACTATATAGCACCTATAGAACCCGTAGTGTAGCAGCATGATATGATATGTTGAGTAAGGTACTTAATAGGTAACAACAAACCTCTTTTGCAGCACCCTCCACATCAAGTTCCGGCACCAAAAACAGTAAAGATAAAAAACCATAATAAGAACAAGCATCCAGAAACAAAGACAATGGGATCAATGTAGTATAGAAAAAAATTGGGCACAATAAAAGGAACGGACGAAAGCCAACCGTCTTCTTCTCCAGGCGCACGTCACAACCGGTCCAAACAGTTTATATAAAGT
>Ga0307514_10001139_pt1 | contig 36496 bp, 22 predicted proteins | sample 16_EM_MG_FD_203088 | JGI IMG/M metagenome (GOLD analysis project Ga0307514, IMG submission 203088) | Populus trichocarpa ectomycorrhiza microbial communities from riparian zone in the Pacific Northwest, United States - 16_EM | ecosystem: Host-associated > Plants > Roots > Unclassified | place... | reverse complement strand
ATAACAGTAGTGAACAATTGGACCTACTTTTGGATATTTCCACCACACCACCGACACGTGTGAGGGATAACCATGACCGTACACTCTGGCCGCCATCCATGATGCCGTCTCGCGAGTATGTGCGCCTCCTGCCAGCTCATTCCATGGCAGACTGGGATGTGAATATAACGATTCCACAAGGGCTCCCACATGCCTTCCCTCGGACGGACTGCAATGCTATACCCGCACACGACTCTTCTTTATTCCCAGAGTCACCATCAACAACATTGGACGAGGGCTTTGCTTTTGATCATGTATATGTCTACAGGTCAATGGAAAACCCTAACGTTGGGGCTCCCCTTACCGGTTACTCCGTTTTCCAAACTGTCGATCTCTTTACGAAAGTCCACCCATCCCTCTACACTCGGCAAATCCGCTCCTCCACTATCGAACCAGAAAAAGAAAACATAGATCTCGATGGAGTCTGGCTTGGCGATTACTTTACCCATGGGCCGGAGTTCCTTCTCTTTCGGCATCCCAACAAGCCTAACAGGCGGCTTGAGGTCATGAAGCTTACGGGTGATATTAATGTTCCCCGAGGGGAGTATACCTTCATTGTACCAAACATGGATCATGACGACAGTGTGAGAGGGCGTTTGAGTCTGCCCAGCAGTTTCGCCCGCTATGCCCAGCCGGCCACGGATCCCAAGATATGGAGTGGTAAGCCTGTGTACAAGGGAAGGGGCCAACTTGCACATCACGGGTTTACTAGGAGAACGTGGAACGAGATGGAGCTGGTCGTTCTCAATTCCGGGAGCGTACCTGAAAAGAATAGCGGAGAGGTAGCCGTTGTTTGGAAAGTGCTACATCATGCTTCCCGTGCGAGGAGGGTTGATGTAGACAGATTATTGTTTGGACATTTATATGCCCAGCCAGAGACTGTCAAGGAAAAGATGACAGGCAGCGGTGAGGATGGAGAAGGGATCATATATATAATGGATGAATCTGGGCCGGCTCCAAGGAACTTGGAATACCCCTTCCATATATAGTCTATCATCTGTTTCTTGATATGAAGCGCAGTTGCCTTATAGCACATGGTTGCTGGATCCTTAAGTTAAGTCACTACCCAAGGTGAAAATGCTTACCCTGCGAACTCGAGCCTAATTGAGTATATTCACGTCAACAAAAGATCCCTTGCTGTAAATAAGCGATTTTAGTCCCTGTGTCCACTTGGTTTCTGAACATTTTTTAGGAGTATTTAGTGCAAGTCAACTTTTTTACTGGTCAAGTTACCGACAACTTAATAAGTAGGTGCGCTGGCCCCCTATACTTCAATTCCTATCCAAACAGCCAAAGCTCAAAACATGGCTTCTCCAAATCAAAATGCATCTTATGTTTCAGAGTCTGTGTCGCCTAGCGAGACCAAACAGACACAAGCTGCCCCTATACAACAGGCACGAGCGGCCTCTATACAACCACCAACACCGAGAGGGGGAAGTGGCAGAGGAAGACTTTCAGAGGAGGAGAAAGTCAAACTTGTATGCCTTTGTATCCTGCATCAGGGAGACCATCGACAAGGCAATAAGACAGGCTTTTGGGTTAGATTCGTGGGCTACTGCTTGATGAGATTGGGAAGATCCACAACAGGCAATGAACATATTAGTTGAGTAGTATGGGTAATCTGGTCGAGGCTAAGGTATGGTAGTATTTGTTGTATTCCGTTCTTTGTGAATCGAAAGAACTCAAGGCACTTGGTGTCTGTAAACTGGTTGAATACATGTATGATCTCAGGTGCTACTGCCATAGTCATGTGTTGGTTCTCTCTGTTACCCTGACGTTGATGTATATAGTCTCCTCCTTGTGCTTACTAATAATAGACATAAGAAAGTTTGTGAAATCTCTCCGCGCTTACGTATATAGCACTTCCCCTCTTATGTATATAAAAAATTATTGTATTAAAACCAATACATACTGTAGGTACTGCAAAACTCCAGATATAATGTTCTCGAAGTGAGGCACACAAAAGGCAACGCCAAGCCAAACCGAGAGAGTCTGGACACGAGATTACAGATATACGGAGTACAGTAAGTCCTTATTTCTTAGCGTAGGTAGATAAAGGAGTCTGGGCACGAGATCATATATAACCCGATTCTCGGTCCCAGTCTCTTATCTACAGTACCTACGCTAAAATAATTATGCTTCGGCTGGGTCGTTCGTTATCTCTGATCTCGTGCCAAGACTCTTTTTATCAGTGTTTGCCAGCTGAGATGTTATCTCGTTAATTGAAATCCAAGACTTTTTTTTTCTTTTCTTTTTGATACCCTGGGCCAGTGAGCACGGCCACATAGTAGGCCACTCCTGCATGAATAGTATTGTTCTATACATTGTTTTTCATTGCCCTGAACAATAGATTTACCCTTGTCACTGCAAGAGTGGTGGGTGTCTCACCGGGTCTAAGCCTTAGGCTATGAGGCGGCCCCGTTCCTGCACCTTTAAAGGATTGACGGGACAACATGCTGCTTAAACACCCTGCCTTCTGAACCAGACTACCGTATGTACCGAGGCTGATTTATTTATCTATTTATTTATTTTGCTGTACGTCTTTCCCCCGAAGGAGGCTGATTTATTCCCTGTATAAGTAGGGCTAGTCCTATGCAGTTCTTAATGTGGTGGCATCGTTATATAAATCCAGCAGACGTTCCTGTCTCATTCCCTCTTTTCAGCTTCTAGGATTGTAGCTCCAGCAATGCCACTTAACGAAACTTCTGCGCTGCTCGCCGGGTCTGAGCCCATTATTCGATATGACGACCCTATTACGGGCCCAACTTCCACAAACAAACCAGTAAACGGCAATCGCGCTTCTCAGGATGCGGAGTGTGGAAATTTCAGCGGAGATATACCAGAACAAGACCCTGAGGTGCCTACTATACCCGGTGTAAATATGGCAGCTGTAGTTTCTGCTATAGCTATAGGAATATTTCTGGCTGCTATAGATACTACAATCGTGGTTGCAAGCTATGGAAGAGTCGGGACAGAGCTGAACGAGTTGAACCGCACAAGTTGGCTGAGTACTGCGTATGTGACTTCCCACTGATGCTAGAGGCAATCGAACCTAGAACTGACTTCTTGCACAGGTACCTTTTGACGACAACTTCATTCCAACCTCTCTATGGTAAACTATCAGACATATATGGACGTAAAGCATGCCTACTTTTTGCATACAGTGTCTTCGGGCTCGGATGCCTTTTTTGTGGCATCAGCAGAAATATGAATGACCTCATTGCTGCGCGGGCTTTTGCGGGTATTGGAGGTGGTGGGATGACTACAGTTGCAAGTATCCTGATGAGTGACATTGTGTCACTACGGACACGAGGCACCTGGCAAGGAGGCCTGAACATTATCTTTTCATTGGGTTCGGCTGTTGGTGGGCCATTGGGTGGCTGGTTAGCAGATACGGTTGGCTGGCGTTGGGCGTTTATTGGGCAGGCGCCCTTAACGCTTATGGCTTTCCTCACTGTCACCTTCGGCTTACATCTACCTCAAGCTCCAATCACAGAAGTGATCATGGGCCAGGAGGTTCCTTCGGTAAAGACAAAATTACTTAGAGTTGATTTCCCCGGTGCCTTCACCTTGGTTCTTGCAGTATTCAGTTTCCTCTTATCGCTGGACCTGAGTATTAATAGCATCGGATTTCCTATCTCTTCCCCCATTACCCTCTCTATCCTCTGGGCCTCGGTGCTCCTCTTTGTTAGCTTCTATCATATCGAGAAGTCCTACTCTGCGGAGCCGTTCTGTCCCCCCGATTTGGTGAAGAGGCGAGAGATTCTCTCCCCATGCGTCGCAAATTTCTTTTGTTTTGCTTCTGCAATGGCCGTCATTTTCCATGTCCCACTATTCTACCAAGCTGTTCTAGGCTCTAGCGCTGCCGTTGCTGGACAAAGGCTACTGCCTATGATCTTTGGTGGCATGCTGGGTAGTTTAGGCGGGGGAATATATATCCAAAAGACAGGAAAATACTATTGGCTGACTTTCTGGGCATATCTTGGGCTCTTTTTGGGCGTTGGTGTAATCTACACCTGCGTCCTGCTTACTGGAACAGGGCACTCGGAGCTTTTGATTGTTATTTCTATGAATGTTGGAATGGTCATCTTCAATATCGGGGTTGGGATTGGAGTAACCTCCACTCTCATTGCGCTTATTTCTAATGTTACTAGCGCAGAGCAGGCAGTAGTTACAGCCGTCTCATACTTATTTCGCTCGCTGGGTTCAGTTTTGGGATTGAGTTTGGCTGCTGGCTTGGTGCAAACCGTGCTCCGAAGACGTCTTCTGGAAATGCTCGGAGATCATGATAGGGCCCTTGATATTGTGTGGAGGGTTAGGAGAGATTTGGATTCTATTGGTGAACTTGAACCCAATGAGGTGGCTATTGTGAGAAGGTGCTACCAGGACGGTATAACTGATGCAATGTTCTTTGCAATGGTCCTAGGGTTCCTTTGTTGGGTTTCCAGTTGGGGTATAAGGGAGGTGAAGGTTAAGAAATAGGTATCGTAATACGCATCTTTAGTTGAGAACATACTAGTGAGGCTCCATTAGTCCCCATACACTTGCAGAATCACAGCGAGGCAAAAGTGAGGTTTTTAGAGCAATTCAAACGAATGGTTCTTGATCCCAATTATCTACCATGGTTTCCCAGGTTCAAATATATATGGTGAGGAGATGTCTTTACTCAGGCTTGACCACATGTACTATCAATCTCCATACAAATTTTGCCAAGACCACCCCAAGGTAATACCAATACATATTAGTTATAGAATAGACCTGCGTTACTTTGCACCATGCCTTGAGGCAGAAAGCTTCAGTAAGTTCCATGCACTCTATGTGGAGAGCGGCTTGTGCCAACCAGACTATTACATGCATTTCAGAACATAGTCTGTTGTGCCTAATTTTGTCATGGTTAACGTTACCCTCAACTTTCATGTTAGTCATAGAGCCCAGAATGATTCCCCTACAGCTAGATAATGACACCACTCATCCACACACATTACCCCGCCATTTTGACTGCCATTGGCCAAAGCCTACACCATTCTCTTGCGCGGCCATCCATCTGCTCACCCCTGGGATTCTTTAGTTTCTCCTACAGAATGGGTGACGATTACACAACATGGCCTCAAGAAGCACTGATTACACGAGTGCAGGAACTTGAAAAAGCCCTGGCGCAGTATAATAAGCAGTACGTATATCCCGAGTCTGTAGCGGCCGAGTTGCGATCATAGGGATAATAAAGTCTCATTCAGTCAGAACCCTGCCTACGGATGGTGCAACAGAAACACCTATATCACCAGGAGCAGCAATAAGGCCTAATACACCGCCGCCCAAAGGGCGAGCATTTGATGCATCTCGATACTCTACCCGGCTTATAGCTTTGAAGCTTGCATACTTAGGTGGCAATTATAATGGATTTGAGCACCAAGCTAACAATGCGACTCCGCTACCTACAGTTGAGGAGAAACTCTTCGGGGCCCTCTTAAAGAGCCGGCTTGTTGCTCCTGTAGATTCTAATGAATTTGAGACGTCAGGTTCGCTAGTGAAGCTATGGCCGGCGGAAGAAGTAACCCAATATTCCAAGGGCGGGAGGACAGATCGAGGCGTCTCTGCATTTGGACAGGTTGTAGGAGTCCGGGTACGTAGTAACCGACCACTGCCCTCTCGGCCTGCTGGCACGCCTGAACCAATCATAAGAGAAGAGGGGAACAAGGGAGGACAGCCGCTATCTCCTCTACCTTCACCAGCTGAGTTCGGCATCAAAGACGAACTCCCCTATGTACAAATCCTGAATCGCCTCCTACCCCACGACATCCGCGCCCTCGCCTGGGCGCCCAATCCCCCACCAGACTTTTCCGCACGCTTCAACTGCCAGAGTCGACACTATAAGTACTTCTTCAGCAACCCCGCTATCTATCCCCGGAATAACGCCTCTTCGTCACCATCCTTCTCTGGCCATCTCGACATCGCAAAGATGCAAGAAGCAGCCTCATATTTCCTCGGAGAAAACGACTTTCGGAATTTCTGCAAACTCGACGCAAGTAAGCAGATCAATAACTTCAAGCGGATAATCTACGAAAGCTCGATTGAGGAGGTGCCAGCAACCCACTTTGGTACTAGTGAGGATAGCGAGGGACCAAAAATGTATTATTTCAACCTGCGGGGAAGTGCGTTCTTGTGGCACCAGGTCAGGCATATGATTGCCATTTTATTCCTCATTGGTCAGCGGTTAGAAAAGCCATCTCTCGTCAAAGAACTTCTCGACGTGGTGAAGAACCCGCGGAAACCGCAGTACGAAATGGCCGATGACCGAGCCCTTGTGCTTTGGGAATGCTATTTCCCCGAGGGGGAACTGGACTGGGTATATGGCGAGACTGAGGAAAAAGATGGGTTGATGGATATCGTGTGGATGGGATGGCATAAATCTCGGTTGGAGGAAGTGCTTCGAAGGGGTCTGGTTGGGGTTATAGAGGAGACCAAGTGGAGAGCTGCTGGTGCTGCGGAGGCGAAGGTGGCGGAGGAGGAGGTACCGAAGCCCCTGCCACCTGCGGATAGGTACAAAGGACATATACTTGTGGATGGAGGGAGTAGGGTTTTATATAGGGGGAAGTATATCCCAGTGATGCAGAGGGCGAGGATGGATGAGGTGGAAGTTTTGAATGAGAAGTATCGGAAGAAAAAGCCTGAAAGGGTGAGTGGGAAGGGGAAGGCGAGAAGAGCGGCAGATGTGGCTGCTGCTGCGGCTACGGACGGGGAAAGGGTAGAGGTGGTAGCCTATGAATGAAATACCAGGGTGTTCAAGTATTGAGCATTTGAAGTGCATTTGTATTTTTCTGCAACGGACCAAAACACATCACAAGCCACAACCCGTGATCATTTTCAAACTCCTAGTTCCCAATATCCATTATAGACTTCTCGAATACCACGGCGCCATTGATTTCGGAAATTCTTGGAATAATATACCCAATATGCCCAATCTCTATTACTGAGCAATCAGAGATGCCACGCATTGCTTGTATTCAGGGTAACAACCACTTATGGAGATAGCAAATACGACTACAGGTAAATTAAAATACAAGAAGTACAGTACTTCGATCCCAAACATGAATTGCGTTCCCAGTCAATCGAGTACAATGCTGTATTATCTTGTTGAATATTTTTTTTTTCTGCAGGACAACACTGCATGTACAGAGGTGATGCACCTCTAGGGCTGTACATGTATAGTATCAATATATACTCTACTCAACAGTACTCGGTACTCATATGAGTTATTGTCATGCAGCTTGCAGACCAGAATTTCATTGTTTTGGAGTATCGGTGGTCCGGCCCACGACCCACCCCAAAAGCTCCGCTGGTACCCATATCCTGTTCTCTTACTTTCTCACCATCACAGGTGAGAGCCCGAGGCGGTGTGGTGCACATTCAGTCTGCATGAGAACATACTCTACAGACCCACACGGCGGTTGAGAGTAACATGGGATGCATGCTGCCTCTGGATATCTGGCACTGAGGAGAAAAATAATTGTGGAACTAAAAGAAACGTTCCAGAACCATCCCCCCATGCTCCTTTAAATTAAGCTTGCACCCCGGGCATCCAGAAGAATTGTGGGTGATAGGTACTTAAAGTAGAATTTCCACTTTAGGATATGTATATGCATTGCTGTTTCCTTTGTACATATTGGCGCTGTTTATATATACAGTACCATATTATTAGCTGCTGCAACTACACAACAAACTCAAGTAGGTATCTATTGCCACTCTAGTAGTAGGTATCTTATAGTCTCGGGACTGCAACTAAGTTGCTTTCAATGCATTGAACAATTTTATATCTGCAGTACACCCTAGTCATCGAATAGACAAGTCAGCTTCCCATGATTCCGCCGAGGGCACATCCCCATCGGCAACAGCGATGAGCAGAACTCCTTTTGGGTAATTATAAGTGTAGCACCACATACTCGTAGTAGATTGGGGGATATAGGTCCCATTTTATACGCAACCCCTGATTCTGCCTTAAATTGTCACGTGCTAAAAGCTAATCTCTCCTTAATAGTTGACATTTCTAACAAGTATGTGTGAAGCAAGGATTGGCGCAGAATTTGCTTGGATGTAAATTGCAGCTGATATGGGCAACAGCCATGAAGTATTTGGTGTTGTAGGTAGAGGAGGAAGAGTTTTGATGATGAGATACTGGTGGACACATATTGAGAAACATCGGTTGTGGTGCGATGATACATAAATCGTTTGTAGCAGGGGTCCTTAACACATAATTTGGCCACGGGATTGCTATTGCTACTGCATGGACACCTCATTAATATATAGGCTGGAATTAAACTGATGAAACCCAAAGAGGGTAGTCTGATTACAATGGCTAACGGTGAGGGTATTATTCTCTTGTTGCGAATATCACGCAGTCATTTTGAACCGCCACTTGCTCTAGCAATCTGCCGGGCTCAATGAACGCCGCTGCACTACGACCATCCTTTTCTTCAGGGTAGTAAATGAGGCATTTCTATGTGCTATGTACAGAGCTTCGATGTCCATATTTGGTCTTTTAAGGCAAGCACTAAAGTAGTATGTACAGTCCAGGTACCAGTTGAAAAATTCCCAACCAGACTGTCTGTCACGTGGGATCTACATACATGAAAGACAGCCGGCCCGTTTTTTTTTTGTTTCTTCTGGTTTGGTTTCGAGATGTCGTTTGCTTGGCTACTTATGTACTCCGTAGTCTCAATGCTTGATGATTGGGATTGTGGCTAGGAGGGCATTAATAGAACATTCCTCTGCTACAAGTATTATCTTGCTGTATATCTATCGTATTCCCTCCTGTGCTCACAATTGCTAGACCACAGGGCATTCTCAAGCCCCACACTGTCTTGAGGGATATTCTTTCAATGCCAGGCAGATGAGGGAAACGAAGAGATGGCCAAAGAAACCCGGAGACGATAAGGAGGAGATGGAGACTTTATTCCTTGCCTCCGATGCGGTGTTGTTGGTAGGGGGAGCCTGTCTAAACAGGGCTGCACCTGGGCTAATTATCTTTAGTGGGTTGTTTCGTCATTCCTATTCCCCAACTGCACACCACGCAGATGGGTGTCGAATTGCCCATTATCATGGCCTGCCTGCATGGAGTTAACCAATATGGCATCTGCCCAAGGGGTCTGACTGCTTAGCACCAGAGTCGCAGCATCAGAGGGGGTCCGTGTCGTCTGTGAGACCCCCTGTAGAGGGGAAAGTGCCCCTCCTGCGTGCTCCTGCTTGATACCTCCTACCCAAGCTGGCCTAGAGTTCCCTAACTAATGAACAGCACACTCCCGCTTCTGTGGGTCAGGATAGAATAAAGCCTGCCCACCACCCCCCCCCCCTTTCTCCTTTCTATCCCCACCGCTTCAATTAACATCGCAGGACACCAGCAGGCTTTTGGCTCTTGGAAATCTTCCACAACGTTACCATCAAAGAAAATCAATTTTTCTCCTTTTCAGTTATCTTCGTTATCAGGTCAGTACTATCTTGAGCATGTTCCCGGAAGTGAGGTCGATAAGCCCCCCACACTGACCGCTTTCACCGTGAATTGAGTAGGAGCAATGGCCACTATTAGAAACCTTGCGTCTCGCCTGAATCCAGGCAACACTGATGGTGGGCTGGAAGTCCCAGGCGCTGGCCGGAAGCATGCAAAGTCCCAATCTGCATTTGTACGCCTGCCTGTACCTGAATACTCTCCGTCTCACAGAACTCACTGACGGAGCACAGCTGTTTGACAACACGGCCACCTCTGTTGCTGCATACCAAATGAGAAATGCCTTGAACAAGCTTGCGGACACTGTCAAGGATCCCAAGCAGAAGAAGGTAAACGGACATTCCCTGGAACCTTCTGTTTTGAGATTTAACATGATTGTGTAGAAATTTGAGACTGAGATGGACAACTTCTTCTCATTGTTTAGGCGTTATTTAAAAGATAAGGCTAAGGGAACAACACTGTAAGCTTTTCGAGATGAATGTAAGAAGAGCTAGGCTAATATATATAAACAGAGACTGGGACCGTATCACCCCCCCTCAACCAGAACAAGTAATCGATTATGAGAGCCTACCCAGGGTGGAGAACCCGGAGATTTTCTCCAAGTTGGCTGTTCTTAAGCTCAACGGTGGTCTTGGTACCTCCATGGGTTGTGTTGGTCCCAAATCCGTCATCGAAGTTCGTGAGGGCATGTCCTTCTTGGACTTGTCAGTTCGACAGATTGAGTTCCTTAACAAGACTTATGGTGTAAATGTGCCATTTATTCTCATGAACTCTTTCAACACCGATGAGGATACACAGAGCATCATCAAGAAGTACGAGGGTCACAACGTTGAGATTCTTACTTTCAACCAGTCCAGGTATCCTCGTATCCTGAAGGACTCCCTGCTCCCTGTTCCCAAGGAGTATGATTCTCCCATTTCTGACTGGTACCCCCCCGGCCACGGAGACGTTTTCGAATCCCTTCAGAACTCCGGCACGTTAGATAAATTGATTGCGGACGGCGTTGAGTACCTATTCCTTTCCAACGTCGACAACCTTGGAGCTGTTGTCGACTTGAACATCCTGAACCACATGATTGAGACCGAGGCCGAATACATTATGGAACTTACCGACAAGACCAAGGCTGACGTGAAGGGTGGCACTATCATCGACTACGAGGGCACTGTCCGGCTTCTCGAAATCGCCCAAGTGCCAAAGGATCATGTCCAAGACTTCAAATCTATTAAGAAGTTTAAATACTTTAATACTAACAACATCTGGCTTAACTTGAAGGCTGTCAAGCGTGTTGTTGAGCAAAACACTCTTGAGTTGGAAATCATTCCTAACTCCAAGTCTATCCCCGGTGACAAGTCTGGCGAGACCGAAATTCCTGTCCTTCAGCTTGAGACCGCTGTCGGGGCTGCCATCCGTCACTTCAAGAACGCCCACGGGGTTAATGTCCCCCGAAGGCGCTTCTTGCCAGTCAAGACATGCTCAGATCTCGTACTTGTCAAGAGTGACTTGTACTCCTTGAAGCACGGTCAACTGGTGATTGATCCTCAGCGCTTCGGTCCTGCTCCATTAATCAAGCTTGGGTCTCACTTCAAAAAAGTCAGTGACTTCCAGAAGAGGGTGCCAAGTATCCCTCGCATTTTGGAATTGGATCATCTTACCATTACTGGAGCTGTCAACCTTGGAAGGGGTGTGACACTTAAGGGTAAGCCTAGTTGAGAACTCCAACTGCAAGAATGAACCACTAACCCATAAACAGGAACCGTCATAATTGTAGCTAGTGAGGGTAGCACTATCGATATCCCTCCTGGGAGTATCCTTGAGAATGTTGTCGTTCAGGGTAGCTTGAGGTAAGTTCGTCATGGTGTCTACGCTAATTCACTGTCACTGACATCATTCATAGGCTCCTTGAGCACTAGTTCGCATCATCGTATAGTGGTCGAAGATTGCATAATTCACTCGACCAATTTGGCGTTCACCCGGCTTTGCGTCCTTTCATTGCCAGTCCGATCCTTGGTTCTTGTTCTTTGTTTGTGTTAGAGGCTTCTTTTCAGCTGTGATAAGGCATGTATTTCTTAATACCGGTTTGGGTATGAGCCTTTTTATATTATACTTTCATCTTTGTAGTATGTTATACTTAGCATGGGGCACGGGATTTGAGGGTTGAAGATATTTTCCTGAAAGAGGGACCATGAGACTAGGGAAAGGCTGGAAATTGTTCCAATATGGGTTGGATAGAAGATACATTTGTACCACGGTATCTTGCAAGAAAAACATTCCACTGCATTAAATCATTCTTAGCATGAAGATTGGAGATGTTCAAATTCCTCGGGAATATTTGTATGAAAGTAAGCATAACTTTTCTAGAAAAGCAATAAAAGCAATATGTCCACAAAAAGAAATATGGAAGATGTACATGAACTCAGATCTAGTCGCACAAAATACTACTTAAGTAACTACTTATACTACTTCTGTTTTGTAGGTGTTTCGGTATGCACACTTGGAGCACATTTCTATTGATGTTTCTTGATCCACCGCATGTTAATCTTGACCCTGCTCCACATACTCTCATCTACTTGCACATTACCTATGCAGCCCCATTCCGCAGCCTCATAAGTGGCCTCATCATTGAACCAGCATTTCATGACAACTCCAAACTCCTTTACAAGTCCCATACTCGCCTGCAGGTATTGATTTTTCGATGTCAACTCCATGGTATATTGCTTGGGCATCAAGTGCTCCCTTCCAGGAACAACCTTCGACTCTAAAGTTCCCCACCGAATCACCTTCCACACCCAAAATCTGTCTGCTGCCTGCTGAAAATCTCTGATTGTGCGTTCCTTTGTGAGCGCACGGGGGAGTGTTCTCTCCAAGTACGCTTGTGAGTAAGGGAGGTTCTGTATTGCAGGGAGACCTTCTCGGAGGTTGCGTATTGCTTGTTGAAGTTGGAAGTGTACGACCATATCCAGATACCTTCTCAGGGGAGAAGTGGCTTTTGTGTATCCACCAATACCAGACTCAGGATCAGTGCGAATACCAAGGAGTTGGTGGGATTCTGCGCGGGCCTGGAGTCGGGTGGAACCAAGAATATTGAAGTGGTCTCTGAGAATGTCCTTGTGGATGAGACCCATTTCGTTCCTCTGAACGAGGAGGATGTTTTCCCAGATCTCTGCGGCCCCCTGGCGCGGGACGATAGAGTGGGCACGGAAAGGTGCTGGGATTTTGTGAGTGGAAAGGAACCGCGAGACCATAGTGCCGCCGAGTAACATGAATTCAGCTACCGTCTCATGTGCTGCAGTGGGGGGTAGCTCTCGTGTGAAGGTAACTGTGGGGAGGCCCTTATGGAGAATAGGAAGATCTGGGTTGATATCAACTCTGTTTGAGCTGTTGGGGTCGAGGGGATGGTCTTTGGCGGATACTCGGAAGGATTCATTGAGGAAGGAGAGGCATCCCGAAGCAACTCGTTTCTTCTTGAGCGCAACTGCAATGCCACGGAGCTGTTTCAGAACAGCTTCCTCTTCGGGGGAGACCTGAACCACAGGATTTGGGGTGGTAGTTTCAATAATATCCCCAGTAATCGGGTCTCGGGGGGGGTTGATAACCAAAGTGAAGGGTTTGGCAGTCGGTTTCTGGCCGAGGATGGTGTTGAAATTCGCGTAGGTGAGACGCTTAACGTTCTTTGCGTTACCAAAGCGAATCTTGTAGTCAAGGACCTCCCCGCTTTGATTGTTGACTTTCGCAGAGATAGTGAGAGTGGGTCTATTGCTGGCAAGACCCCATCTATAGTCAACAAGGCCACGGGGAATCATTCCAAATGTTTTCTCTGGCAGGTAGATGGTTTGGAACTTCTCCCTTGCCATCTCTGCGATCCAGTGGTCTGGTTCGAGGAAGGCTGTAGGATTGGCTACATGAACGTGTACCCAAGATTCCGTCTCTGATACTGGAGTCAATGATATACCATCGTCAATTTCCTCCGCTGAGGGATCATCAATGGCGTAGATGGTCTCAGTAATGTCCTCACGGAACAGCTCCATCTTATCCTTAAGCCCAAGCCTCTGCCATGCAGCTTCAGCATCTTTGTCCATCTCAGCGACTTTGTCTGCAAGGGCATCAGCCTCTCCACTCAAGCCATGATAAGGTAACGGCATTCGCTGGTTGAACCGATATCTATTCTCCCAAGGCCGATAGACACCAATCTCCATGAGGAAGATGTATAGGAGGTCAAGATCCAACTTCCACTCTTCCTTATACCTCCCAGTTGCCTTGAGAACTTGTGGGTAATGGGGAGCAAAGGGACTAATTTGAAACCAATAAAGGTTCAAAGAACACTTGAGGAACTCAATGATGGCCTTATCGTTCTCATCCCATGCGAATTCTGTCATTGGGATTTGTTCCACGGGTTTAAATAGACCCTCCTGGTCCCCCCTTAACTCGCGGGACTTGTCAATCAATGCTGCAGCCTTCTCCGCAAAGGAATTAATAACATCAGAGTGTTTCTTCGCGACTTTACCAGTGGCCAAAGTCACCGCCTTTCGTCTTAGCCACTCGGTAACAGTCCGAAGGACCTCAAGCTGTTTCCTGGAACGAACTTCGAATTCAGTGGTTTTCTTGTGGTTCCGGCCACTATCAGCGATGAAGTGCCGTGGGTCACCCATCAGCGCAAGATGAAGTGCATAAAACTGGTGATTTTCATATCCCCCTGGAAAGATCACCTTGGCCGCTTCATGGGTACTAATCACCCGGGATTCTGTTTCGTGGGAGAATTTGGCATAGAGCTGTTCCATGATCGGCAACTTTGAAGAAAATACATTGAGGGCATTTTTCTGGAACTCCCGGATCTTGTCTGTGAGAGGCTTCGTCAAGTGCCGGGGTGGGTCAAGCATGAATGCATCATTATCTGCTGAGATTTGACTGAGATACTTCCGAAGCAATTCAGCAGACTCCGTAGAAGCAAACTTAGGGATAGTGAAAACCATCCCAGTCGTAGGCCAAGTCTTTATCCTACCACTTTCTGTGAGGAAGAGGAAATTTCCATTCTTTTGGAGTGGAGGTTGAATAAATATACCCAACTCCGAGCCACCTCCGAAACTCCTAAGCTCAATTAAATCACCTATATCCATGAACTCCATGCCGCTCGTCTCCGTAATATCCTCCACAGTTGTAGTAGATAACTCAGTCAGAGCTTTAACGAAATCGGCTTCCTCCATCATATCTTCTGAGGGCTCACCCACACCCGCTACATGGAATTCTTTGCCTTGTCGGATGGCTGCAAGTGAGTCTTTCCGCTGGACTTCTTGCGCTCGCAGTCGCTGGCGGACGCGGCTGTCACCAAGATGCACTCTCTTGTAGCTCGAGGTATCCCCGAAATTTAAGTTATATTCATTTTTACTCGTACCCTACACATGCACATAGTCAGTGCTGCTTATGGGAAAATGAGAATTCTAACCCATGAACTCACAGATCTAGGCCGATCGACATGCACTCTTGCTGTGCTGTACATCCTAGTTTGGCCGGCGCTGGTGTTGTCCAGCATGTTACGCGCTTCCCACAAGGCGCGGATATGGGTTTGAGGCTGCTCCGGTCTGACTGAGAGATGGTACCGTACCAACGAACGACTAGGTGGCCGCCTGTACACCTCATTGGACTCCGGGGGGTTCGCGGTGGACGGTGGGGCTCTTTGTGAAGTGCCATCTTCAATTCCCCCACCGTTGCCACCTTGAAGGGAATGGTTGTCCCCATAAAACGATCGACGTACCAATGGAGAAGGAATATTCACAGGCTGTTTAATTATGCGTGGTAAGCGGGGGCCATCTAGCGAGTCCGTTGTATACACAGGCTGTTTAACTATGCGTGGTAAGCGGGGGCTATATAGCGAGTCCCTTGGACTCGCTGCACTCTCACGAAATTCGAACTCCAAATCCCTGAGATTTGCCTTGGTAGCATGCGCCTCCTCCCAGGCCTTTTTTGAAGCATATCGCCTGTAGTTGTGCGACGGTCCATCTGTTCTTGCCCCTTCCTCCTTGTGATACCAAAAAATTTTCACAGTATCCCTTTTCTTCACCAACGTTCGGAGTTTTACGTCTGCCTTGCTGGGGTGGAGCTGAAGTACATTTTTGCCTAAATTCATATTCATATTGTCCTCGGGCTCAATCTTCCCCTGGAACCACAGCCGCGGCGTACCCTGCTTCACCTTTGGAATAGCCAAACTAGGTGAACCATTCCATTGAAAATGTGGTCTAAAGTTGTGTATAAAGGCCGCATCATTGGTACGGAGTGGGGTGGGTAGTGGTGCAAGCCCACACCTATGTAGTATATACTCAAACTCAAGTTGAAGTTGATACTGTCTCGCAGCAGACCTTCTCAAGGCATTATGAATTCCCAGGTCTTCGAATGTCGGAGGGATCCAGACGATTTTGAGGGTCTCTTTCCCCTTCTGGAGTTTCAATCTTCTCCCAGCCAATGGGGCGAGGGTAAAAAGGCTTGGAACGGGAGTGCCTCCAGAAGTGATCCTGCGATTTGACGAAGCATGAACGATCACTAGAATGTCTCTCGCAGTTTGCTTTATGTCCTTCATCATCGATTCAACTTCACACTCTGTTGGATAAACAGCACTTTCAACTCGATAGTCTAACTCCTTGACAACTTCATTAGAAAGAAACTGTTTGACTGTCTCGAGGTGGGTATTAAGGGCGTCAGGTGTGCTATCCGCTGGAGGCGTAAGGTCCAGGCTATGTGTTTCTCGAAGCCATCTTCGGTAGTGTAACTCGGTCACAGCATCAGCCAAAGCGTTTAATTGAATGTGGTTTTTTTTAGCTTCCTTCTGGGCTGCTCTGAAATATACTTCGCTCTGCATCCCTACAGTTAGTATGAATGCATTGCTACTGCCGGTGCCATACTGCACACATACCTCTTCATCTGTAGATCTCCTTCTAACCATATAAAACCTCGCACCCCAATTCCTTCCCAGCAGTTGCGCAATGCCCGCCACCCCAGCCTCCAATCGTCGATTCCGCGAGGCCGTAGCCAGTAATTGAGGGACGTGAGCAGCAGCGGAAGCCCTGATGAGAAACTTATGTGGCAATGGCATTTGCGATGACTTTAGATTCTGCGTACTCAGAACAAAAGGTCGCACTCCTACACTCAGGGAAAAGTTTCTAGGTAGTTGACGTTACTAAGCCAATGGCCATTGCCAAGATTTCGTCCTGTCTGGATTCTGAGGGTAACATAATTGTGGTGAGTGGGTTCATTTGACCTGGATGTGTGCAGGACAAAGGGAATGCATGCAACGAAATAGATGCGCATTCTAACAGAGGGCGATTTGAATTTTATAGCACACATATAAAACAACCATTGGGTGAATCCGGCCTCTATGTGTGCTACATGCTTAAATGCTGCTGCTATTGTACATACACAGCACCGTTGTCCGAAACATGTAGATACCGAATCTGCGGCATTATGTTGATCACTACATTCCACTGTTCTCACAGCTGATGAGTTTCTCCGAGACATGCAGCTGAGTTGAGCAACTGCACCCCGACCTGTATGGTGACCTGTCAGCTGCGCTCTGCATCACAGCTTGTTGAAAGCCCCCTTCCATTTTTCATGGATGTTTTTTTCAAACAGACATCGAGTCTGGACGGCACAAAACTATAAGAAACAGCTATGAAACGCTCCAAGGAACCCAAGTCCAGGTGCGGCTCAGCCACAGAGCCACTCCTGATCGGCACTGCAAGGGCGCTTCGGCAACGGTGGCTGTAGCAACGGTAATTAATTGCAAGTCCAAGTTTATCCGCGACACGGCCATACCATATCGACAGGCAAATTTTTTTTTAGAATTGACGAGGATCATGGGCCTGTCCTCCACTTCCGATCTCAATGACGGAAGTAGGTACTCCGTATCTAGCGTGGGCAATAATTTAATGAAACTGTTAAATCGACTATCTGTACACACCTACCGAACCATTGAAGGCGTTCGGTAGTCTGAAGTGGTGTCGTGTCTGGTTGGTGTGCCAGAGGTATGATGTGGTGGTACCATTGGCGATTGGCAGATTTGAATGATGCAGATCGTCGTTGCAGAACTGCACCCCCCCAAATTTTATTCTATCTTTACATGCAAAACAACTAGCATGATGCGACAGAACCACCGGCTGCAGGCCGGATCAAGCTTCTATTGTTCTGTACACTTTCAATACCATTCACAGCTGCCCTCTTTGTCCCTACCCTTTGCCATTCAGCAGAGCAGTACATATACCCACTGATCCCAAGGGCATTAGCAGTATGCACGATTTCTCCGTCTTACCTCACCCGCGGCACGAATTTCATTTTTTACGATTTCCACTCTTCCCCGGTTGAACTGGGCGTCATTCAGTGAACGAATCCTGCTTACTGCCTTTCCGGCCATTCATATCGCCATTGCCCGGCCAGTGTTTCAACCATCAACTGTCAGTAAACATATTAGTCTAGTTGGCCTAAGGAGGTCAAACGAAGGCCATAGAGGACAGGTTCCTCGGTCGAGGGATACATAAAGACGTCGGTTAGCCAACCATTGGTCTTTTTCTTTTCTTCTATCTTCATCACGCACAGGCAGGACCACAGTGGTGCATTCATTCTTTCTATTCAGACTTCCATTCATACATTCATTGTTCATCTTCAATAAAACAATCTTTAATTTTTCATATATTTTTATAATACCTTTTACGACAAAATCCACCTCTATAGGGCTTGTTTGATACAAGACCAAAGAGTATAAACTCCAGAAATCTGCACCAAGTTCACGACATTCCCACTACATTAATCCAAAACTCACATCCCTATACCCAAAATCAAGATGAAATATCTTGCATTCTTGAGCTTAGTTCTTAGCATCACCACCGTGAGCGCGCACACTTGGGTTGATAATATCAAGGTTACTGGAGGTGCTGGGCCAATTGACGGCTCTTTGGGATTCATCCGAGGCTATGTTGGGCACAGTGATCAGGCTAGCAGCTATAGGATAGATAAAAAACAACAGTCGATCTACAAGGACAATCAACGACAGCCGAACCAACCAAACCCCAAATTTCAGCGATTGAAAGCATCTCCAGGTTCTGAAATCACTGTGGAATGGCACGAGAACGGACATACAACTAACGATACTCCTGAGAACAAAGCTCCGGGTTATAACCCTGGAAAGGTGTTCATGTATGGGACTACGCTTCAGCCAAACCCAGACCTCACCTTGGAGCAGATATTGACCTGGAAGGGAGATAGCCCCCTGAAAGGCAGATATCTTGGATCTTTCAATTATGATGATGGCATGTGCGCAGAAGAGGGTAGCCAGGGTAGGCCACTCGCTATTCCAAGGTGGGCTGCGGGCGGTGGAGGGCCTTGCAAAGGCAAATTCAATCTCCCTCAAGACCTCCCGTCTGGTCGGCCATACACTGTTTTTTGGGTGTGGGATTTCAGTGGAAAGGTTCCAGGTGGAAAGCACTTTGAGGTATGCCCTTCTCTAGAAGTTTTTTTATGAAGGTGAGGTGCTAATTCTGTTTCTGCAATTAGTGGTATTCATCGGTTATGGACATTGATATCGTTGCCACGACTGGCAGGCGTGCTGTGGATGATGGGAGTGTGGGAGATGATGCCAATGACAATGATGACGACGATATCACCGGCAAAGTCAGCAGGCGAGATCATGGAGACGATGCCAATGACGATGATGACGACGATATCGCCAGCGAAGTTGACAAGCGAGATTATGAGGGCGCAGAAGATGATTCCAATAGCAATTTTGACGGCGAAGTCAACAAGCGTGCGGAAAGCGAGGACGATGATGAAGATGAAAGCGCGGGAGATGATGCCAATGATGACGGCAAAGCTAACAAGCGTGCGGAACGCGAGGACGATGATGCAGAAGATGATACCGATGATGACGACGATATCACCGGCCTCGGCCAGCCCCCATTCATCAAGCGCAGCGCAAAATTCAGGGCTGCCTGGTAAATTTCCTATTCAGTTGGTTACACTTTGTACAGATTGCTACGACGATTTTTTTCTTAGTGTCTTTACGAGTTTTCTTGCATTCTTTTGTCAATCTAGGAGTCCTTTTTTCAATTGCATAACTATGGTGGGATACCTTAAGGGTTGAAACGTTTTTTTTGTTTTGTTTCGAATTTGCGAATGTTGGCTATTTCGGGGAATGTGTGTGCATCGATATCATGAATTAGTTCTCTTTGTTCCTATGTGGCGGGATGTGTTTAAAGATGGGTCATAGTGGGGGAAATTAGCTTGGTCAGGGTGGTTTGAGATTCGGATGGATTGTGTTGGAGGACATACTGTAGCTTGGGTCATAAATACATATGATGAGGGCCAACATGGACTATGTGAAATCTAAGTGAAGTGAAATACTTGTGCTGTGCTATCTCCCTGCACACCCAAATCTAGGATGTAGCTTTTATGCCAAGCATGTCAATTTAGATCTCACGTTGTACTCCGTAGTGCATGACATGACGTTTCACCAGTGATCTTTGTTGCTTTCGCGAAATTACTAATCGTCTATGATCGTCTGCGACCTTCTTTATAATATAGTCTGACCCCTCCCAGATTTACAACAGCTACAGCTAGGCAGTGCGGTTGCTACATATGTATGTATGTAGAGTACATACCTAGGTATGCCGTTGTTACAACCCGTGACAAGAAATGGTCGCGACATGGGTCGATGGATATATATAAGCGCTGGATTTTTCTGCAGATATATTACCTAGTAAAATAGAGAAATCGTTCTGACTATAGCAATCACTACATAAGCTCCAAATATATCTTCACCTCGACCTCGAATTCTTACAGTTACCCACCATGCAATGCCGACATAGCTCACTTCCCCGCTCTCCCCCACAACCATTCATCAAAACAATCACTGCCCTCCTTCTCTTTCATAGCAAGTTTTGTCTCCCATTTATTCCCTAGTACCCGGAACATATGATGAGACTGTGGCCTTCTAACAAGTTCCTTATTTCGTGTATAATCCTTCAACCCAGTGCCTAGATAGAAGCACCTCGTCTTGATGCACAACTCCATAAATGCCGAAGCTCTCGCCTGATCACCGAAACCAATGGCAAGTCGAAAAGCATCATAATACACCCTCCCTAGTTGCGCCTCGAAATTCTCCTGCAGGAACAACCCTAGCATCCTTCGAAGATTCTTCATCATCTTCGCAGCATCCATGCCGGGTGAGAAACCCCCGCTTGCGAGTTCTCCTTCTAACACTGCCAACTCGGTACGATGAGCAATACTCCTGGCATTTCCAGGGCTTGCGCATGCGTGACAGCCGCAAATAAATCCATACCGCTCTTGGAGTATAGCTCTTCTCATGCCGCAGGGCTGGATTAGCTCTTCAAAGGATAGGTAAGACATAATGATCTCCATGCCTTCAGGGATAGCTTTTGTTGCACGGATCTCCATCCTATGGATGTTATCATTCCATGAATAGGCAGCATTTGGAAAGCAACTATGATTGAACCTAGATGCGACCTCAAAGACAGCATCTTCGCCATTTTCAGAGCCTAACTCGAAGGCATTTGTTTGCCAGATGCCTAGGAACACACCAAGCTTGGTTTTAGAATTGTGGAGCTCGAGAAATGCGACTTGTTTTTCCCTGGAGAGGGCTTTGACTGCTGTGGCTATAATGGTATTTAGGGTTGACTCGGGATGCTTGATCACTGTGAGAGCTTCGTCCGAGAAGACAGCCGTGGGGAGGGAAAATAGGGGTTCCTCAGCGACAATTAGTGTTCCGGGTGAGATTGTTGTTCTTGCAACCATCCCATACCCTTTCTGCTCAATGGTGGTGAGTTGGTATAGAGTCATGGCTGCAGCTTAGAATCTGCGGAGACTTTCGTAATCTTTGTTGGTTTGACAGAAGCACGCTGCGGTGTACTCTGGGCGGCACTTGTGTCGAGGTGTTTGAGAAGTTGGTTGGTAAAGCTAATATTCCTAGCTGAGATTTTTTTGAACTTGAGCAGCAACACGCCTCTTATGTCTCTGCTTCCCGTCAGTCCGTTTGCTGATTAAGGGTGTAAGTTCTAATGGAAAGCTCAACATATAGTGAAACCCTTCAATTAAACTTGCAATCGTGTTCTACATATGAATAGTAAGGACCACGGACAGCGTGATCTAGAGGAACGTATACATCTTCCCTACCTCCGGCTGGAAACGTGTACTATATGCGCCTGGGGGCTGTAGGACCCTTCTATGGCTCCTTTCCAGCAGGGTACACATGCCCAACTGGATCAAGCCACGGATACAGGCATTTTTGTGCATGACAGACGTCAGCTCCTAGGTACCAAAAACTGCCTCGCCGGTAAACTTGTCCTGATGTGCCACCGGTCTATCTATACAGTCCTGCTTTGAGGGAAGGGGGGGGGGGAGAGGGGGGGGGGGGCGGAGAACACGTGACTGGGATTTGGACCTAAATTAATACGTATACATCAGCTGGAAAGGCATGCCTGGTTGGAAGTGCCCTCGTAGAAATTCGAAAGCCTGTACTTGTGTCGTTGACGTTGGATTGTATGGTTGTGCTCGAGCAGCACTAAACACGCCACATGGGCAGGGCAGGGAGGGGTGCGATAGAAATAACACAAATTTAATAATAAGTTGAGCGGCTATACAGTCTGCAATACTCAATCCTGCCTCATCATGCAGTACTTTCTCGATTACTTTGCGAGTTAGGCTGACCTTTTTTGCCCAATATCGCAAGCAGTAAAAGCAGGTTTTCTTGTAGGTACATACAAGCTGTAGAATTTGACTAATATTTGTAGGGCCCAGGACCCAGGCCATGGCTATATAGCTTTCTTTTTTGATCAAGGCACTGCCTTTGGCGTAGCTTCCCTGGTAATATCAATAACGGTAGATTCGGGGGTACCTATTCAGTATACCTAGTGGAAATTCGTCTTGAAGATAGTCCAGCATCATTCAGGCTCAGAATAGGTAGTCTGGTTGGTACAAGCCCCTCGTAGAGGTTCAGAATAGGTGAACGCTTTTTTTGAGTAAGTAGGTTAGTCTGGTTGCACGATAGGAGTAAGTAGGTGCTGGTAAGATGATACCCTGTCTTGCACCCGAAGATGTACACTAGCCAAATTTGGAAGTCACTGCCATATTGGGAAAGGACTCGAACCTTGTTTGGTTCTGGCTTGGCCCCCCAACGATATGGGGAGCGCTACATATAGAGCTCGTCATTGTTTCTACGTAGTCTGGCATAAGTAACTCCCTACCGAGGATCTCGTAATTTTTATTCGGGAATACTTGGCATTTGTTCTCTGCTCAAAATAAACTAGAAGTCCGACATATATATCCTCCAGCTCGGACACTATGCAAATACTCTACCTATAATCATATCTCAATCACATAACCTAATCCCTTCAATTACCCCAATCCACTCACGCGATGAGGTGCCCTGCCTATAATACCAACACCCAGAGAAACAGAATGAAGCAGCAAACAGGCCAAATTCACATTTCACCACCAGAAACCTTTTCCTCCAACAGAAGAAACAACATTAGACTATCGAAAACACCCCTATATACCCATCCACCTAAATCAAAATGGACACCGCAGTCACATCAGGCCTCAATACCTCATACTTGGTGCATTCTTGATCCATTTCCGCGCTAATCGTGGTCACTGTCCTGGCAAAGTCCACCAACTCCAACCACAACCCCTTCGCTGCATTCATAATAGACTGATCCTCTGCAGTTACTGGGTCAAGCTCTCCTGGTGACTTGTGTGCAAAATAGAGGCTACGGGCGTAGTTAATCAAATTTTGCTCGCTGGCCACTGTCATACTCAACAAATGAGGTATATGGGAAGCGAGCAACCATGCCCTGGGCACATGTATTGGTAATGCACCAGTTAATGCTTTCTCATCTATCGCACTCCAAGCGCTCAGTGAGGTTGGGATAGCGGTGTAGAGTGCTGGTGGCTTGTTGAGTACGAATACCTGATAGAATTCCTGAAGATAATTCACAGCCGTGTGCTGCGGCGATGCAATATGAATGCACAATGTCAGCATGTCCACAAGCTGCTCGCGGGTGGTGATTTTCTTTGGGAAGTGCTTAAGACCACCCCCTTTCGAGTTCGTCATCTCCCAACACCAGTGCTGGATATCCTTGTCCTTTTCCACAGCGAGAGGGTTGCGATAGTGGGGCATCGTGGCATCTAAATACGTGGAGACAAATTTGTGGAGGATATCCCACATGGCTTTGATGTTTCGAGCGTATGCGCAGTTCTTATACTTCTTCTGGCCAAGCTGCTCTGGAATGAACCCCCGGGCGCGGAGCTCCTCGGGAACAGGGGTGAACTTGAAATTTTCATACGCATCAGTGGCGAACTTCATCAATTGCTCTGCCGTCATGCCCACGAGCGGGATTACCACTTGTGGTACAAGTGCACCCCTAGCTGCGGCGTTCAGAGACAAAGTCTTCAGCCAATGAGGCTTGAGCAGACGGTATATGTGATGCTCCTGATGCGTTTTTCTATCGATGCCAAAAGAGCGATGGGCAGCGACGATAATGGCCTCTTCAATGAAGTGCGTGTGAACAAGATGCACTGCGACCTCATGCCTTGTCCAGTCTGCTGACTGGACGCACGTTTTTGCATATCGCCATGGCCAGTCCTCGCGTTGGTTCACTGTACTGTCAAGAGGGTCGAGACGCTTGTTGAAAGTAACAACGGAATTTCTCAGCTTTCGTGCGAGCGCTCCGTTTTGCTCTCGATAGTCGAGTATGATTGATAGTGGGTGTAACTTGCCAACGTGCTTGTCACCAGTTGAGTGCAAGCGGAACAAGCAAACAGGTGCACAGCCATAGCGGGTCTCCCGCTTACCCCACCTTCCAGGGTCCTGTGCCTCAAAAGTGCGACTCCATGGGACTCCTGTAGAAGTACGAAAGTCGCTGTAGTCCTGGACATACAGTTCCTTAAGCCGCATAGCTTCTTTGAGTACCCTCACCATCGCACTGTTTCCAGCATCTTCTGCTGCAATCAAGAACCGATCTATCCACAATTGCGATGCCCTGGTCAAAGTTGCTGGATTCGGGCCAGTCAGATGTTGTTGCGCGAACACAGCATCGGTGAACCAGTCAAGCTCGCTACGGACGGGGTCTCTTCTCTCCCCAATATTTGGCATTGTATAAATACCCACATTTTGTGCACGCAGCCGCTCATTCTGGACCTCAACGTCTGCGATCGTTGCGTTTCTCCCTGGGGCATGACCCCTCCAACCCTCGATTTGCTCGGGAAAGATTTGTCCAAGGATAATCGCCGTATTCAAGAAACGCATGGAATTGAAAACGGCTTCGAGGGGCTGCTCGGTGGCTGCTCCGGCTAACTTTGGGAAGATGCGAGAAAGGGCTGTCATAATGTGCTTTGGTACGAACCAGCCAAGGATCCACCAGAATATTCCGATAATTAGGTATATCTTTGTAAAGGTGGGACTCTGATCCTCCTTGGGGATCTCATGGAGATGGGGTGGGAAATCTTTGGCAGACTTGGGAAGCTTCCATTGGTAAAGCTTGCACCTCTGTTCAACGCTATAGGTTTGTGGGATGGAGGGCTCATAATTGGCAATGTCATAATAGGCTTCATACCTATGTTGAAAGCAGTCAGCCCTGGCTCAGCCATCAGCGGGAATGGAAAGAGGCCAACAAACCTATCAATAACCCGCTTGTAAAATTCTGTTGCTGCTACCGTCGTTCCCTTCAGCGTACCCTTTGCCAAGGGCTTCCGATATAGAAATTCTAGGTCGTCCGCTAGCGTGATTTTCCCATCCCGGCTCTCTGCAATTGCCCCGAATTGGAAGCCAAACTGCTTAGCCCCATGATAGGCTTTCAACGGAATAACATGTTCTCGGGTTATAGGGTCATCGGACTCCAGTGCGGGGTTGAATTCCTTAACGCTGGTAAGAGAATCACTGAAGACCCCTGTACACCACTCATCTACTGGGTCTTCGATATCCCCGGGATTGTACTCCTCAACTGGGCGTGTAGGCATCCTCGCTACGGGATTCCCTTAGCTGGAGAGGAAGTATCAATTATTACGAGAGCTTGAGCACTGGACGCAGGCTGAGAAGGATAGGAGAGACGCCTGGTTGTTCGAGCAAACAACTCACAAATTTTTGGAAGTTCGAGGGATATATATTTCCACCCGGGGGTTTTCATCACATGTCTAGTCTTAACACAACCAAGTATATATGGATGGATAGCATACATCAATTCCACAAATGGACTCTGCAAATACGTGCATGCATGATAATGTGGGGTCGAGTTGAGTGAATTAAAAATGATATGGACATCATGGTCAGTCTAGCAGTGACGGTGATTCAATACGATAACCCTTGCATTCAAATTTCGCTCGTAGTCCATAGGGAAGTGCTATATTGAACCACGTTGACAAACACATGAACCAAAATTCAGAGCAGTCTTTGCTATGGGCGCATAGGCACTGTTCGAGGCTACCGTTTGATACCCACTGTAGCGAACTTTGCAATTCAGTTCTGCTCACCCAATGGGTATAAACGCAGCGGAATAAAATCAAGAACAAAGTGGGCGATATCAATGGAACTAACACATGATAGGAAACCTGCAGTTGACCTCTGAGGCATTGGGGGCAGTTAATTTTCGTGCGTTTTGCTTCAATTAGTCTGATTGGCATAACACCTACCAGATATGTACTCTAGTCTGTTGGGAGACGGGAACTACGGTATATCCAACTGTATGACCCTGTTAGACCAGTCGCTGGACGGGTGAGTTTCTGCAGTATTTTTTTTTTTTTTTTGAGTCTATACGCCTTTCCTCCGAACGGAGCCTTAGGCTATGAGGCGGAGTTTCTGCAGTATTAAGTCATGCAAATTTATATTACATGCATGTGTTTTATATGTTCGCGTCTTTCACATGGATATGATGAACTGGCCTTACTAGACTACCAAAAAGCTATCTCATGATACACAAGCATAGCTAAGTATGGCATATGTACACTTTCCAGTATGAACTGTAGATAAATATTTACACCTACATACACACAGGGAGACATGTGAATATAGTAACGACGTAACTCTAGTGCCTGAATTGCGGAACGGTATCGCAACGTCACGCAGATGGTTATGTCTTGGTAGAATCACATGTAGACCTATACTTATAGAGTATTACAAAAAGGAAATCACAAGCCAAATCACTCGGTCAAGGGGGCATATGTAGTCAACGCATATTCGAAGCATTGTACTGCAAGCTATAGCGGCCAGGAAATATCGATAACACGGCAAATAGAAAGATGATGAAGCAATCGCCCTTAGATCCTTCCACCGTAAACGACACCTTAAGGTGTCAGATGATATCAAAGAATGTGAAACATAGAAAGAAAGGCGAAGAAAACCTCCAGCATTCACCACAAGCTCTGGCCTCAACTCTCTTCTCATTCTCTGTGCCGGCTATACTCCTACTCTGCCTTCTTCACAACGCTGATATATACCGTACCCTCACCGCAATCTTCACCCTCTTCCCCAGCCTTACTTTCGGTTTCGAAAGCATCCTCGTCCTTTCCAGTTTCGCTCGGGGCCTCTGCGCCCCTTTGTTCTTTGACAACGCTAGATGGAACAGCTGCCTCTGACGTTTGGTTCGAAAGTCCAGACAAGGGGAGCAATGGTGGTGGTGGGGGGCATCCCATAGGGAAGGGACCCACCCTTTGATGGTCAATTTTTTCCACGGTCTCCGCCCACTCCTCCTCCTCCTCTGCCTCATTCTGGCTCGCGTAATCGCTAGAATACGACCTGCCAGGGCTATATTCTCGCTGGTGTGGGTGTGGTGGTACAATATCACGAGGACGTTCCACCCCCTGGCAACGAGACAGGACCACTGCAAATGAGGAGAATGATTCTGGGGCAATCGTGTTTGTTGCTACTTCAAGCCTGACATCTCTCCTGCTCTCATCACTAGGTTCAGCCACTCTGTAGGACTGTAGCCCCTGGTCCATTGGGTTTGTGGCGACAAGAGATATTTTATCCGGGATGAAGGTCAATTCGACCTCTTCAATGGTCCAGGGAGTCTCAAACGCTGCGGGACTGGAGGCGGATCCGTTGTTGGGTCTTGGAGGGGCGTAACGGCTTCTATACGGGTAGACAACAGGCTCAACAGGAACCTCACGAACGGTGCCATCAGAGTCATATTCATAACGGTTTCCATAATGACCTCTATTCCGAGTGGCGGTCTTCCTTGTTCCTCGCTCCCCTTGATTTTGCTTCTCCGTCGAGTTTTCGCCATCCTGCCTCTTCTCTTTCAGATACTGACGTTTGAGGTTAAGCAACTTCATCTGCTCTTCGGTGCGCTTCATTTCCTTTCCGAATCTCTCTTTCTCTGCTTGCTGGATTGAGGCTTTCCAATCTTTGACTAGTTTTTCCTTCTGCCCTTCGATTTCCGTGTTCAGCTTCTCAACATACTGTTGAAGGAAGGATAGCTGATCCGAAGGCAAGCGATAGAGGTTTACAAGGCCGTCTCGGTTTCCCGGGTACCCCTTTGGTCCCATACCAGCATACCGGCCGACATGGCGACCAGAGCTCCGCCCACGAAATTTATGGGCCGATTTGCTCGAGAGGGGGAATACGTGGACAGTGGGGTTGGCCCAGTTAGACCCAGTGTTGTCTTTGAAGACGTGAAGAGAGTAAAGGCGTCGAGCTTCGTACTGTGGAAACGACATGGTATGGATCTGAGTGCGGGTATCTGGTATGCGTGAACCGAGTAAACTTGAGATACTCTAGGACAGAGGGAGATTGGGTAGAGGCTTAAATCACTGGATACTTATCTAGGTTGTCTAATATATTATACAGTACCCTCAGGCTGCCTCACGAATCATACGGCAAGCTCGCGGCAAAGATTAGCGGCATGCAATTATGGCCATGACCATTTGTTAGAGTCATCAAGAAGGCCTCTCGCATGCATATGTGCTACGCAATTGGTCGGACATATGTTGTTACACAGGGTGGCCAATCCCGGCATGATTGAAGAGTCATGGAAACTGCGGAGGTGTTGGAATCGAGCCGCTTACATCACTTAGCTATCGTATGTACTAGTACTGTTTAAGATAGTAGCCAATATACCCCAGCACTAACCCCAACACACTTTGGGGAGCCTCGCGGTAGCGTGTGGAATATGATGAGTGCCTTGTCGACGAGAGCTTGATCTATCAGAAGGAGTACTCGTCAGTATTTCTTCAGTCAACCAACACAAGAGAGCCTAATGCTAGAGGACTGACTTGGATCAACTCTCCTCCCCTCCTTCTTCCCCGGCACCTCAATAGTCGTACTCTCTGCCTCCCAGCTCCCAGGTTGAGGCTCAGGTATTAGAGAGATTGCGATATTGCTCTGGAGCCAAATACATGGATGTACGCCACCTTCCAGGGACCCTGGCTACCGGTACCTACCACCCTGGCTATTGGGCCAGAGCCCCAATAGTTGGGTTTTTCTTGAGAATTACAGGCAGTGTGGGCCCATTTTTCTCTTGTTGTTAATTTAGCATCAACGCTTTCACAGGTATTTTTCTCTCGCGAGGCGGCGAGCCAAATAGTTATAATTACGGGTTCTAGTTGAGACTTCCTAGTTCTAACTACCAATTCTAATTGGGACTACCTAGTTGTAACAGTGAGTTCTAGTTGTGACTTCCTAGTTGTAATCCCTGATGGAGCTCAGTAACGTGTGGTATTCTCAGATGATGATCTCGCTCTCGTCTTTAGTGGCGAGAGCTTCTTGTGCATCTCAGGCATCCAACAATATAAACATAGCAACGCAAAAAATAGGAACACTCCCAACAATACACCTCCCCTGGATCTATGAGTCTCAGGCGTTTTTTTTATTTATTTTTTTAATGTGTCTCAGGCTCTTCATGCTTCTCAGGCATGGTTTGTTTATCATAGTTTAAACAAGGAACAATACACCTCCCCTGGATCCATAGGATTTCGACAGGCCAATTTACAAGCTCAGTATAAACAGGGTATGGTGCATCTCAGGCTCACCCGTGGTAATATATTTCATACATCATTCATCTCTCCGGAACGTCTTATCATTTTTTTTTTCTTTTTTCATTGGCGTTTCAAGCCCTTTGTCCATGTTCATGAAGGCGTTTCAAGCCGTATTTCTTGTAATTTCCTTCATCAGGAACTGCGAGATGGGCACCAGATCCTGATTTGAATGATTGACAGAGACTGTGAGCTCGGAGATGTCTGTCCTATGGTTAAATTAAACCCTGATTGCAATAACCTCTCTTATAGCTCTACTGATTCAGAGGAAGGCTAGAGCATTAATGGCGAGTCCGAGCCCGAGTCCTGGCCATGCAAAATTTGGTTCAGATCAATAGCCAGCTCCATCTCCATCTCACTTGATTTCTCCATTCGGTGGAGTAATAAGATGGCCACATTCCCTTTTATGTTGTATCCCCAGCCTTGATATTTCTCAACCATGAGCTTTAGCTTTCTGGCATACTTTCAGTGATTCTGGAATGAGTCTGTCTGAATAAGGATGATCCCACAGTTGGGCATACTAGTATGGCCGTCCGGGGTAGGTCCCCCCGAATGAATTCATGGGTATATAAGAGGACTAGGTATTTGGTGTGAATGCATTAGACGAATTTCGTATGTTCAGAATGAAATATATTTTGTTGTTGTCAATTAAGCCTTAGCCGAAGATAGCTTTAGCGCATATAACCTAAGAGAGATCACCCGAACACTACCACTCTTGTAATCTGCGAACAGCATCCGGAGGACCGAGATCACATACGGAGTACCGGTATTGTGGGGCGTTAATGCTCTGTGGGGAGCGTTGACATTAGATGACATTAGATAAGAAAGAAGCTTAGATAGCTCCCGAGAACACCCTACTCTCTGCATACCAATCCTCCCACAATATCTTTCAGATACAAACATCTTGGCCGTACAACGTACTTAGGAATCCGAAGATTTCTGTATATACCGTAGCAACACAACAAGATCGACGCCCAATTCTCATCCATCTCCAAGCCTACCAGGCTACCTATCAAGCCCTGCGATATTCCTAGAACGTGCACCCGATTGATCTCGTCAACACAGTTTGTCTTCAGCGTCTCAACAACAGCTACCTAAGTACCTTACACTCAACCCTCGCTGCCTACAGTTAGCTGCATACCTGATAGTTACATCATACCTCCACTGTGGAGAATCCACCTCTGCTGCCGCCGCATCTAAAGTGTGTGAATCCAATACCTTCAAGTGTCTCGTAAAACACCTAAACCCTTGAAGGATGACAGCAATTACTCTGCAGGGCCGTCGAACTCCGATGAATACTTCTGGTACTGCGACTAGGGAACACTCTTGACGAAATGTCGAGGATTTCCCACCCTAAAGATGATTGGGAGCAACCTTCCGCTAAAAGCCTTGATTATTCTCATTGAGAACTGTGAAGAGGACGTTTGAAGGTCGGTCCAGGATGCAACTGACGCGCTGTTACTAGCAATTACCCCACTCAAGTACGATAACAGTAAATGTTCTCCTAGCTATCTATGACAATATCAATACATTTGAGACAAAGTGGAATATGCTATGGCAGGATGTAGCATCAGAGAAAGCTGGTGGCAAGACTCAAGCTGCCAGCATCAAGCATTTTTATCAACAATGATGCACGGAAAGCATCCATGCTCCTCAACTTGCTTCTCCACATTACTTTACCAGAGCATTGCTGATAACATCATGGGGTCCACAGATGTTGAGACGTTGAAGACAAGCTGTGTTGACAGGATCAAGAGGATGCACGTTCTGGGTATGCTCGGGAGGGCTTGGGGATGGATGAGAATTGGGGCGTCGATCTTGTTGCGTTGCAATATGCAGAAATCTTCGGATTCCTAAGTACGTCATATGGTCAAGGTATTTGCCCTGAAAGATATGCTGTTTGCAGCTTACATGAAGAGAGAAGTGGTGCTCCAATTGCTTGATTGATACATAACAAGAAAACTAGCTACTATCACAAATATATATCATTGAACATAGGAAATTCGTTTATTCACATCAAATGCTCCGTCATGTTATTCATCCCGCTCATACCCATCAATTCATCAGTCCGGAGTATACCACCAAGCAGCCAATGGCAATAGGGTCGACCCCAACATTGGCGGGATCAGCGTACTTGCAGAAATGCTCGAGCACAAGTTAGGAGACACTTTCGGAGCAGTTAGATGGCATGTTGCAAGAGGGGGGGTTGTGACGGTGGAGAAGTTCGAGGATTAATATCCCCACCCGGGGCATATATATACCCGACCTGCATGGTACTGCGGGATCATCCTCACTCTGTCCTTTCTTACCAGTCGGAAAGATTCCTGTATCAATTTCTAGCCCCCCGCAATTACCGTATACAGAAGGATAGGAAGTGGGGGCGGCAGGGACCCTATGACTAGATACAGAAGTGGATATTGGTCTAAGGAACTGAGCTCAGGGAATGTATGTAAAGGCTCAAACCATTGAGAGTCGAAGGCATAGGCAGCGCCGAAACCCGTTTAAAGCAACTAGGAAGCTAAAGTGCACATGGAACAGTTCAAGCAAGGGGGCAATGTGTCTGACGAGAAAGAGGTCCTTTACAACTCCAACTGATGAGGTCAGCTAATGTAGACTGGGTGGATGTCATTTCTCCCCTTTCAGCATTGCGGGAGGGGCAATAGGCATATGTTAGTCCTAACTATTTCGCTTAGCAACTGAGCAGCGGATTGATCACAGCCGAGGCACGTCTGTCGTGTAACAGTGTTGTCATACGGGGGTAACTAACTGCATGAGACACTGTGGGCACAATAAAGTCAAGATCAGTATTCGTACTATTAGGATGAGCAACAATCGATGTATGGAAAAGAGCTGGCTAATATACAATTACGAAATAAAGCGCTCTCGGGGCTTTTTGAAGTTATGATACAGGTAAATGGGAAGAAGAGCGCGCTCATTGGGATAGGCCTATCGACCCTTGGGACCAAGGAAATAAAGATCGCTGGCAGAAATGCGTGGATTTTCCAACGGATTCCCAATTGTGGGTAACAGGGCCAAAAACAGGAGCCCCCTGCCTTGCCTGACGGTTATGAGACTTTAAACCAAAAAAAAGAATAGGGAATGCCTGAATTGCATGATGCAAACTCTCTAGATAGCTGAGCAATACATTGTACAGTCAAATCCAAACTAGGGTAAAGAATTGCAGTTTGTGCGTACCGGAAATAGGAAATAATGGCGAAGAAACGTATTGAGATCATTTCTGACCTTTGCCATCCATACCCTGAAGAAAGGCCACGGAATACGATTCTATGTATATGTGATACTCCCATGGACCCTGGGTAACCTCGGATTACCCGGCAGAATGTTTCTTTAATTTATGTTGAAAGAATACAGTTTTTCGAGATCTCATTGTGACACCTAGGCCTAGGTATCACCACTCAGCTGTTCTAAAAACCCGGGAGTTTTCGACAACAGGCAGAAGAGTTTTTCTACGATTACAATAATTGCAATCAAACAAAGGGGGGTATAACCTCATAGGAAGTAAAAGGGCGTTCGAAATACAGATATCAGGCTGGGGGCGTTCGCCGTGCCGGCTCACGAAGGTGGCGACCAAAGGTCTGCCAAGCCGCTAGGGCGACGTCTGGAGCGAGAAGGCACTTTGGAATGAAGTACAGTATGTTTGACTCTTGTCAAGCAAATATCTGTGTGAACAGTCTAATTGTAAGGCCTCCACGATATATATATGACTATAGGTACCCGATCAAGAAGCAACATTGATCAACATTGTTTCACTGGAAAGCTCCCTTAACTACATTGTACTTCTACTTAAAAGCCGCGGGGGTGAATATGCAGACATATACATGTACACTGAGTTGCGCATTACCCTGAAGTTGATTCTACCCTCCACCACCTAAAGTATGTATCAATGCTTAGATATATTTTGAGCTTTTAGATGTATCTATATGGTTTCCATTTGTAGGGTGCATTTGATCTCGTTCCCAAACTCTCAGGCTATCTGCGCTAAAGCTATCTTCGGCCAAGAGAGTGCATTTGTTTTACACAGAAGCTTGAAGTCAGCCGCATGCCTAATAGCATTCTTCTTTCTACATATGCCCATGAATCTTCAGCCAATTAAAGTTCCTCACTCGCACCCGTGTATACGTATACCATTGCTACTCGGGAACATATCTTTATAATTATATCCCTGTCAGATTTCTCTCCCTTGCCAGGACACTACCAACCCCACGTGCTACGCGATGCGCTTAGCGACCCTTCCTTCTCAGCCTCACATCCGCCTTCGGAAATGTCAACATTCATGCAGGAACATCCAGCTCTCACGTACTCTATTCCAGAGCCTGGTATCACACACCCGCCCCATCACTGGCTCGAGCTCCCCTGGCTAGTCTTTGGTTCCTCGGCGCCAATTCCGCACGGGATCCTGGCAATTGATAGCTTACTATAAAACAGCCCAATGAGATTCGAGATCCAGAACCAATTATAGGTGGAAATAAGTGCATGGGGTAGGTATAGCTACCTGTGTAGAGTACTGGTAGCTGTCTGCGCAGTTCGCATGTGCACCAGCCGATACATCGATCCTCTATACAATCAATTAAATCTGCAGCCTAGGGCAAGGGTGGGGCAGGCGGATAGATACATACATGGACTTGATCCATGCTCACGCACGTAAGATTATTGCCGAGGATGTCTCGCTTCGAAGTAGTGTGCTTTCTCTGAATCAATTGTTTTGTTGATACAAGTACCTAGTATATATAAGTCTCGTGTACGAGATATCTTGCGAGCACTGAACTGTTAACGTTCCTCCATCACTCACTCACAATGGTCCGCCTCATGATCACACTCTCTCCATCCCTACTCCTCATAGCCCTTAACTCCTTCGCCACCGCCGCGCCATCCCTCGATGAACGAACAACCACCTCTGGCTTTGTCAACCAAACTACCTGTAATGACAAAACCTACACTTATCGCGAGCTCGCCGGCTATGGTTTCGTCCCGTCAAACTTCAGGGATAAATATGGTGACACAGTGAGCTTGGGCTCGTCAATTGCACTTGAGAGAAATACCTGGCAGAAGAAGGAGCGAATAGTCTGGCGAGGAGGCAACGGGACGACTGAGACATACTATGAGGGGACGTTGTGGACCACGCCCGACCGTGGATGGTTTGTGCTTCCTTTAATTATGTTTATATAAGCAATATGACAGGCTGACGCTGCGTGTTGTAGGAACACTCAAGGGACCACCCTCTGGCAACCTCGGCTCCATAAATTCCAAATCGATTTCACCCCCACCCCTGCAAGTGCTGTCTCCCCCTCCCCAGCAAATGTGAAGTTCCTCTACATGGACACTATCCTCTTGCGCGATCCATCTGGAAAGCCGATTTCAGGTCTTAATCCCACTACCGTCCTGAACTACGCTGGATTCCCTGCGCTCCCTGCAGCAGAGTATACTGGAGATGGATTCGGTGGTGCAGGACAAGGTGGCGTGAGGATGTCCATGGATCCGGAGGGATTGGTGCTCGACACCCAGGATAATGATGGGGGATTCTGGATTAGTGATGAGTATGGGCCATACGTGTACAAATTTGACAAGACGGGGAAGATGGATATGGCGGTGAGGCCCCCAGATGCGTATATTCCAATGCGAAATGGAGTTCAGAGGTACGTTGTAAAGCACCTCACCGCCCTCAAAATTCCATGGATATTGACAAAATTCGTGTACAGCTTTGCGACTGACAACCCACCCATTTACAACCAAAATCTCCACCCTGTTCCTGTGAACCCGACATCTGGGCGCAGCAATAACCAGGGTTTCGAGGGCCTCACTGTCTCCGGGGATGGAAAGGACTTGTATGTGCTGTTGCAGAGCGCCATGATTCAAGACGGTGGTTTGGACAGGACCACGAATCGATACAGTAGGATGTTGAAGTACGATATCTCCAACAAGAACAAGGCGAAATTGTCTCAGGAATATGTCGTGCCATTGCCACAATACATTGATGTAAGCGACCTTGGAAAAATCATCTCTATGCCTTTCTATATATATACTGACCCCACCCTCCTTCACAGCCCACCAAGAAACCCGGTAGCAAGCCCCGCACTGCTGCTCAATCCGAGATCCACGCCCTCGGCAATAACCAATTCTTCATTCTTTCTCGCGACAGCGGCTTCGGCCGGGGCACAGGCTTTACAACTTCTCAATACCGCCAAATCGACGTCTTTGACATTAGTTCTGCAAGCGACATCAAGCCTCGTAATCTCCAAACCGTCACCACCTCCTCCACCTCTGGTACTCTCTTGCCCAACATCACCGCAGCACAATATTGTTCCTTCCTAGACTTCAACGTCGGCTCGGAGCTATCCAAATTCGGACTAAGGAACGGTGGGGCTGACGATGAGCACTGTCTTAATGAGAAGTGGGAGAGTATTGCAATGATGCCCGTGGATGGGAAGGATGGAGATGATGGTGAGTGGTGGGTTTTGAGTATGTCAGATAATGATTTCATCACCCAGGATGGGTATATCTCGACAGGAGGAATTAGGTATGTGGATGGTTCGGGGGTAAGTCTGGACAATCAAGCATTGTTGTTTAGGGTTAAGCTCCCGGACAACTTCAAACCGGATCCGAGGGATCATTAGGTGGTGACTGTGGTAGAGAGAGCCGTACATCTCTAGTCAGTGGCTTGGTATGTAGTATTAGTGTATAACATAGGATATCGAAGAAATATAGTTGTTATTATCCTAAGTGTTTTATCTTTGCATTTCTTGCTTTGACTATGTCCCTTTCTGCTTGCGGGCACTTTTCACGCCTTTCTGACCAGAGGCACTAGAACTTCATTCTCATCAAAATGAGAGTGACATCTTAGTCGACCGACTCGTCTTCTTGGCAGCGGCGAGGTCGGGCACCCATAGCCATAGTTCTGATATATACAGCTTGGTGGCAAAAAAACTCATA
>Ga0307514_10001138_pt1 | contig 36582 bp, 47 predicted proteins | sample 16_EM_MG_FD_203088 | JGI IMG/M metagenome (GOLD analysis project Ga0307514, IMG submission 203088) | Populus trichocarpa ectomycorrhiza microbial communities from riparian zone in the Pacific Northwest, United States - 16_EM | ecosystem: Host-associated > Plants > Roots > Unclassified | place... | reverse complement strand
CTTTCCCTTTATCATAAAGCGGCATTTGTTTGTGCGACACTTTCGAGTTAGTTTCTATCACGTTAGGCGTCTAAGTTGAATCTTGCAATTGATTGGCGCGTCAGTCAGCTGACACAAAGCTTTCCAGGGGGTTGCGTAGGGTGGAAAGCTACCAAAGAAAACTATCAAAAAAGGGCGGAAAGGGAGGTGGGGCCCGGGATGTCGTAGTGTGTGCGAGTGTGCGTTTGATATTCACCTGACAGTGGACAGTCAAACATTGACTTCTCCCTTTCTCTATCACTAAAAAGCTGCGTTACTGCGTATAGTAGAGTATTACACTGGGGGAGTAATAGATAAAATGAACCATTTTTCCTGACTGTGTTTCTTCATGTCATTGTGATTCCCAACAAAGATATCAAGTTTTTTTTGCGAGCCAAAAGCTTCAATAAATGAACGAACATTCTTTTTCTGGCAAATCGCGAACAAACACATTACCAAATTTGGGTATAGGCTACACATTTCCATATTTAGTCTGGACCGTCCCTCGTTACTAGCATGGACTAAATACAGGGGAACACAGAATTGAATCGGCGTACCTGATTTTACCTATAGGAATTTCCTCCTCCAATTTCGGTGCTTTCCTTGTAAATGCAATGCGTCGTGTACGAATTGCATCCAGGTATAAAAGACGGCGTGTTCGTAGGTAGTCGACATCTCAAACAGCCGCTTCCTACCAGCTTGTTAACTACACAGAATTTGAACTTTACTTCAACTACTACACCACTTAAAATGCACTTCACCCGCGTCATCTCCACTATTGTTGCATGCAGTAGGTTTTTGCAAGTCTTCAAGGTCATACGAAGCTAATCATTGCATTTCTTCAGTCGCCATCTTTGCATCTGCATCCCCCGTTCCCGTAGCTGGTGCCGGCGAGCCTCTTGACATTGTTGTGAGTTACGGTCAAATCCTTTCTTTCTGGTACGAGACTGAGACCATTCGTTAGGTTCGTGAGGCCGATGCCAACCCTGAGCCTGTTTGCACCCCGTTTGGGTGTTACTAGCTATCTTCCCATTTCTCCGGTGTCAGACACCGGGAACATCATTTCTGGATGAAAGCGGCGAGGTCGTGAGAGATCTCCATTCGAAAGATTTTTGTCGCCCTCAACACCCTTCGATCTGAACTTTGTCATACCTAGAAATTCAATTCACTCATTAGTCTGCTTCGTATAGGAAAGTCCTTTGTTCAACCTTCGTTTTCCGGATTTCTTCTCGTGGTTCTTTCTATCTGATATTTATTCTGGTATTTTTATATAAGGTTGTAGCCTAGTATGCGTTATCGATTTCCCTTCCTTTGATTTTTGAAACTGTTTTCGCCGGAATCGCGTTCCGTTGCATTCTAATCGTCCAAATAAATGACAAATATCGTTTTGTATTTCGATTTTGAAATGGGCCATTTGATCGTAGGATTAAGAGTTAAAAAGCGCTTAGCCATAAGTAAGCGCTAAGCATTCAAGAGTAACAGTCGAGGTCAGAGGGACCCTGGGAGACGTCCGATAGAAACGGAAATTGTTTGAGCTCGTATAATACGGGCAAACGAATATGGCCACAGCTAATCGCAATAATAAGCAAGTGCTTGTGAAGTGAGTGAGCTGTCGGTAATGGCTGCTAAGAATATTGCAACGATAGTGTCAACACACAATTTTATAGACGAAGACTATGCTCATTTCGCACTTCAATTACCACTTCCAAATCGCTCGGCATCGAAGTCGGCACCTCGTTGCCTTTTTTAGTAGTGAATGCACAGCTTTGGCATTCTGCTTCTTCCGTTGTTGAGCAGCACCTGTGATACGAGGCTGGACCTTGTGATATAAACGACGAACAGCAACTGACAACTATTGAACCTGTGAGGGTCGAAAAGCCACGCCTGTATCTTACACTCATCGAGTTTCACAGATTGTCCTCCTGATGCGCCCAAAGGTCTTCATTACTGCGATTATTTTTGCTATGTCTGTGCTTGCAATTCCACACTCTTCATGCCACTCCGACTCTGATTGTGGTTTAAACAAGAAGTGTTGTCCAAACCGAGGGGTGAGTCTAAAATTTCGAATGGGTGTTTTAGAGAATCCTGACGAACTTGTCATGAAGGGTGGAGGGATTTGTGGATCAGATAAGTTCTGCTCGAGAATCTGATATAGGAATTTCTGTCTTCTTGTTTGTAAAAGTCGCGGTCTCCAGCATGTTGGAAATAAATCAGCAAATCCCCTGGCCGTATTGCCGCTCTTGAAAGTTAATATGTAGCTCAGCTTGGTGCAAGTGAACATGTCCCGTACGGCCGATACAGGAAATGTAGTCAATGAATTACGGATGGCGAAGGCTCGTGTTAAAGCATCTGTCAAGGCGTATTTGAGATTTTGGGCATCTGAAAGAGGATGCTCGACCTACAGAAGTGGCTAGTACATTGGGGTGGATTTGCAACTGTTGTGTGGAAGGCGTGAGAAAGGCCACCCCCTTTTAGGCAAAGACGATCGCGAATACATTAGCACACCACTCTTCTTCCAACTTTACAGCCTTTTGTTCTTCTGCAAAGTCTTGACAACGTTCATATGCCGTCTTTGACGCGTAATGCAACTCCTGGACCCAGTACGCTTGCTGCTTTAGGCTCAACAATCAATTCCAATGGGAGTGCTGGGACAGTCCTCCAATCACAGATAAACGTGCTCAATAAGAAGGAAAGGGACAACGCTTTCAAGAGGCCTAGCTCGGAAACGCCGGACGAAGGGCAAGGGGACAAGAAAAGGTCCAAAATTGATCGTGTTGGTACCGGTGGAATCAATGGCCTTGAGTCGGCAAGTGTGCGGGAGAAAGACAAGAAGAAGAGACGAAGACGGAGAAGAAAGAGGTTCTCTGTCGTTCCTCCTGATGTTACTCACTTCGGGCGTGAGCGCTCGACACCCGTGTCATCCAGCCAAATCAATACGGCCACGTATGATAAACTCAGCTCCGTGGCCGCCGTACTGACTTGCAAAAAGGATAGTGCTGACGAAGCCCTTACCTATAGTGTATGTGAATTCGCCCTTACTTTGTTTTGATTGTAACTCATGAAATATTTGTGTCAAGTCATCAGACAAGGGTAAAGGCAAAGCAAGGTCTGATTCGCCGGCATCTTCAAAACATGGAAAACTCCCTGCCAGTGGTGCTATTTTATTTGGATCGGACGTAAATGACACGTTGAACTCCATTCCGAGCGTTATCGAAAATCTCGATCTCAACGAACAGTCCTCGGAGATACTTCGTTTGAAAGAACAACTGGCGCAACAAAGAAAGGCGAGTCATAATACTTCTCATTTCAATCATTCCAGGCTGAGGCTGACGAGTTCGTTCTATCTGTCATCATCTATTCGATCAGCTACTTGAGAGGCATCAAAAGCACCTGAATCATCAACAACAAGCTTTGACTTGCCAAATATGCTTAGACCTCATGCACAAGCCATATGCCCTTGGTCCCTGTGGTCACGTCACCTGCTATGACTGTCTCATACGTTGGTTTACAGCAATCCAGAATTTTAATGAGCCTCAAGCTCCTGAGAATGGAAACCAAGCCGATCTGGAGGGAGGGGCCGCAGGCAATGATAGCATCACTCGAATTTTGGACAGCACTTCTGCAAGAAGGGGAACCTTCCTCCGCCGACGGAAAACATGTCCGATTTGTCGAACTGCTGTTTACGAGCGACCTGCAGAGATGTGGGGGATCAAGAATATGGTTTCGGCGCTTGTAAGGAGTCATCTGGTGGAGTTGCCAGAGCCACACAACTCACCAACTGTCCGAGGAGCTGGCGAACGTAACCAGAACGAGGAGAATGGAATTGACGACAACAGCCACGACCCCTGGCGCAATGTTTTCCGTGCGAACCACAGAGGGCAACGAAGAAACGGCCTTCGCCTATTTGACTTAGTTGGGCATGCACCGCCTCACGAGCAGGAGGAAGACCGCGAACGGTTTGGGTGGTACGATGCTGAGGATGGTGGGATTTATCGTTGTGTCGACTGTTACCATGAAATCTGGGATGGGGTTTGCAGTGGTTGTGAAAGGGTATATCATGGTTTAGGAGATGATCGTGAGGAGGAAGAAGAACATAATTGGGTTTTTCAGATGCCACCACAGCTCCTATGGGATCAGAATGGGGATGAGGACGAGGACGAGGATGTGTATTCGGACGAGAACCAAGACGATCTTGGACTTGACTTTGGGCCAGGAGGCTGGCTTGTGGGCACCTCAGAAGAGGAAGATGATGATGACGAGGATGGAGAAAGATATGGGACTTTAGACGAATATTTCGATGCGTTGGAGGAAGTGACACCAAGGTTATGGAGTGAGAGTCGGAGAAATCTGGTCAGCGATCCCTCCGATTCGGAAGTGGAAGATGAAAAGAGTGGAGATGAGGAAGGTGTTATCATCTCGGAGGCCAACGAGGGTCTTAGACATTACGAAGAAAACTACATAACTTCGGACAGTGAGGCCGTGGAGTCTGTCAGAGACGGCATGGCTCGCATTACCAGAAGCCAAACGCGAAGAAGAAGGCCGGCTGAGGTTCAAAGCGACTCTCTCTCAGAAGGAGGTGAGATAGAACACGAGTTTTCTGATGGACCTGGGTATTTTACCCGCAGTCGTGTAAGGCCAGTTGAAGTCCAAAGTGAACATTCAGAAGGGGATGTGAGGGAAAACGACTCGGAATACCACAGTTACCATTACGATGGGCCCAGGCATTTTACCCGCAGTTGTAGGAGGCATTTGTCGGACTCGGACTCTGATGCTGACTACTACTAGTACTAGAAGGAAAAATACTTTATACTGTTCACATAATTCATAACGTTCATAATTTTGAACATCTAAATTGATTTGAGTCGGATGTGGCGGGCCGCTCAAGTTCGGGCGTCTATCTCGCGAATCAACTTTGTCACGGTTTATCATTCTGTGTGTCTTAAGCTTCTACATTTGGTGAGTTTGTTCTTTCAACTGTAGGTTTTATGTGAATGGGACTAAATAGATATAAGATGCGGAACAATGTCCGAGTCCTCGAGATTGCCTCGAGGCAGTCGTCTGCATTCATGTTGAGATCGGTGAGAGGGGGCATCATGGCAAACGCTAACCAAAACACGTTAGGGTCGACGCGAACCGTGTTCGAAATTAGCACAACACGGGGCATTGTGGCTGCAAAACGCATGTGTTGTACGGAACCATGTCAAGCTCATCCTCATATTAGCAGCAGTCAAACCGACCCTGCTCTTTCCCTCCCAAACTTGCAGTTAATTCTATTGCTTCTTCACACTTTGATATTCCTACAGCTGGTCGTAGGTTACACTTTAATATTGATCTAACTCGACTTCCTCGCTATATGAACCCAGTCAACGGCAAGCTCCGCAAACCTGCACCAAAACGCGTTCAAGCAGGCTCTCCTGTTATCCCTTCCATGCACTGGCTTTTCCGCAGTAATATTCCTCGTCGAAGGTCCTCTTACATTACTACTGATACCAAGAAGCGAAACTTTTTTGGATTGGGAGAGATCCTTGGCGTCATGACAAATGTATGCGGTCCCACTTATTCCTGGTGATCCTTGATTGATAGCGATGTTAATAGCCAGCAGAAACTGTGCGCTCGCTGACGGAATCGAAGAAGCTGCTTGATGAAGCACGCCGGGAACTCCAGGAGAACAAAGAACGTACTCAGCTTCGTCCCAAACACACGTTTTCTCGTCTTCCCGGTTTTTTTCCTCGAAAAGCGGAAATGCAGGTCATAGAACGCGCTCTTGAGGGAGAACCTTCCTTCACTGTACTTTTTGGTGCCAGCTCTGTTGGCAAGGTCAGTATTGTTCTCCCACCATCGTATTCATGTTCGCTGAAGACATCTTTCTCTCGACAAGACCGCACTCCTCCGTGAGGTCCTCTCATCCGAAAAGTACCACGTGTTACACTTTGATCTGCGAATCGCAGGGTTTGCGGACCATTCGAGTTTGTACATCAGTTTGAGCCAACAAATGGAACAGTACTTTGAGGAAATCGCAAGTAAAATGGAAGGGTACGGTGAATTCGAACGAGAAGCCTGGAGCTTCAAGGTTTGTATCTTACATCCATCCACTAGTTGCATGAAGGGATCATTCCGCTTCTACAGCACGACCGCCTCAACGTTGAACGTCGGGTGTCGGAATCCACTGCTGATTCGAAGCAGCAAACTGTGAAGACAAGTGATGTTGCGAGGTTGATGGAGCTTTTCCAGAGCTCTCTACTGAAGTATTGGCGATTCGAACCCGTTTTGGACGATTCCAGCCATTCGTCGGAATCCATTAAGACTCCGTCGACGTCGCGTAGCAAGAAGCATCGCCGTCAAAATTCCGACGACTCGGCTCAAACACGAGATGATTTTGCATCTAAAGCATCTGGTCGGCGCTTCAGGTTTTGGAAGAGGAAGCAAAGTCAAGACACAGAGAAGGGACGAGGAAGTGAGGAGACGTATGTGGAGAGGGAAAAGGGAAATGAGAAAATAAAACCTTTGAAGAAGATGCCGGTGGGTGTATCAGCACTTGAATTTTTGGGACATTCCATTCTAATCTTCATTGTAGGTCATTTTCTTTGACGAAGCTCATAAGCTGTATGTTCGATTTTCGGCTACTGGAGCTATTCTGACATTTGATTCTACTAGGCCAACGCTAATTCAATCGGCAGACACAATGAAATGCCTCCTTGATTCTATGCTTGTTTTGACGAAACAAGATAGGCTGTGTCACGTTATACATGCCACGAGCGATCCTTTCTATCAGGCGTGGTTGAGGCAATTGAATGTGATGCAGCATTGCAAGGTCTGTGTTCTTCCGCCGTTGACAAATGTGTTCCACAATAACTGGGGGCATCTCTCTCAACTAAGATCATTACCATTGGAGATTGTTCGAAAGCAGAGACCAGGAAATTCTATAGAGAAAAGATTTATCTCCGCGTGCCGGAGAGACTTCGAGGTCCTCTGAATTTCGAGATTCTTTATGAAGCCTTTGGCGGCAAGCTGGCCCATTGGGATGATTATATCACTGACTACAGTTAGTTTTCTCCTTTTTTTTCTAATAAAGATCCTCGGATTGAGTCTCTTGCTTCCAGTCAATTCCAATGGCACCCTAGACAGTGAGGATTTATCTTCGTGTAAAAACGTTTTTGTCTCTAATATGCCTTAGTCAAGCAATGTTCGCATTTTCTTCAAGCACACGCCCTCCTCAATTTGCACATCATCCATGCTTCGCAGGCCCCGACTGGCGGCACGCCTGGTACTGAGGGGAGGGACCCTAATACGGGTGCTAATCAACCTAACGGCAATGCAAATACCGGCCCTACTACAGAAACTCTTCATCCCAACCTCGGTCCTGCCAGTTTCAAGATTTATTCCCCTTTACCATACCAGTTTGGTCATCCCTTGATGCCTTTCGGCAGTACTGGTTCAGGAGATATGATATCATTTTCCGGATCATCCATGGGCCCCAACGGACCACCAGAATTTTCGGCCATGCAGTTGTTGAAGGTGATGTCCCGCCTTTCCAGGCCTGACACGCCGTACCTGCCGTACTTCCACTTGTGCAGGGAGCTCGGGGTCCGCGCTGTCGATGGAATGGTGAAAGGGCGCGTGTTGGATTTGAAATGGACAGAGTGTGTGGGAGGTGTGGGGTTCGCGGGAAGTCATGGTGCAGCGGCACGGCATACGAGGGATAGCACTGTAGTCAATTCAAGACCCCGAACTCGATTAGTCAGTACCAACCCACCACCACCTGCAGGTTCGCCACCCGTGCCTGGTGCACCGCCGCTTGAGAATGAGGAACCTGATATGTTACCTCTTTCTGACTCGGAAATGGGAAGCCTGGGTGCTCTTCATGGCGGAACGGCGGATATGTATTATGATGAGGTGATGGAGGTTGTTGGACCTAAGCTGGTTCCGACGACGCCCATCATGCGTTACGCTATGCGAGATGTGGTGCAGGAATACGAGGATGATCAGTCTGTGTCTGAGTACGCTTCGTTATCGGACCTTGATGAGTATTAGTTTATGTACATTAGATTCTAGTTGCTTCATGGCGTGGGGGTGACTTATCTTTCATATTTACTGACCAAGAAATGGTCATTTATTGCAGCGGTGTCACGAAATGAATTACAAACTCATTGATAGTTATTCTACATCATGGATTCCACCGAAACGGTAATAGAAAGTTCTTCATAAAAGTTGTCTCGAAAGGCCCGCCAAACCAACATTTCACTCCAAACCAGCGTATCGAACATCCGCATATGTGTCTAACCAAGTTAGCCATTGTTTGAGATATCCACTGCCGTGAACAACGGTTGACGAGTCCCCAACTACGCACTGCAGCAAAGTCCAAGGTCAAAAAGCATTGATACCACAGAGGACATGCTTACAAGATGTCTGCGTGCCCGAGTCATAGCCACTACAAAAACATGAGCTCGTCCCAGATAGAACGGCGTAAGTGAACTCACCATTAAGTCTTCTCTTTTCTTTGAGAAAGCCTACCTCTCTCTAGCGGAAAAAGGAGGGTCAAAAGACAAGTAGAGTGTAAAGAGGGAAAGACACGAACGTCGCCGTTGCTCCTCACGAGAGAAATGATGACTGCTTCTTTTTCTCGCCCCTGCATACCATCGACGGTCCCTATTTCTAATGAATGCCCGTATTTGGGTCTCAAGAGTGAGGTCAAGAGCGTCACTTGTGCTTGATAGGGTGTAATTATCGCCATTTGATCAGGCAAGATACCCACTTCGACCTGTATTTAAGTTTCAGAAAACTGACAGAACGAAAAGAAAAGAGGAGACGAACCAACCCATCCACCCAGTTGCTAACGATCGTTGCCTCGTTCTCATTGCATCGACTGCCCTCATCGGCGTCCCCATCAAGCTTCTCAAAGTATTCGCAGCCGGCTGTATCTAAGAAAACGACGGGTGCCCGAAGCAATTCTTTCTCATCGTCCTCTGATTTAATTTTTGTATTGGGCAGGTCTAGCAACAGATGCGACGCGACAGATTCGTGAGATGTGAGCTTGGAACCATAAAGTGCCTTTGAAGGGAATGAACAGATCTGTTCATGCATTCTACGCCGTGATATAAACAAATTGATGTCGAGAAGAAAGTAAAAGTAAGGACTCACCGATATTGCACATCTAGCATCCGCTTGACTCCGGATCCATACATGTTTTCCAAACGATCAAATAAGGTCGTTTCCAGCGTTTTGGGCGGGACAAGTAAGGTTTTACCACCTCTTATCGATACTTGGGATGTCACATCCGCGAGCACATTGTCAAACCCACTACCATCGGAACTCGAATCTGAATCATGAGCAACTAGTGATGCAGTCTGTTTCATGGATGCCTTTGTTTGAGTGGCACCCTTAGCTTTTGTCGGCTGTTTTGAGCTCTTCGAAGTGGGCTTCGTTATCTTTTTATTATTGATAGAAAGGATCGTAGGGGGGAGTTGCATAGGATCACCGGCCAAGATGAGTTTCTTTGCTTTAAATATCGGAATCCAACAAACCTTTGTAACAATTGTAGCATATAAAACAACGCGAGTGAGTCATTGGCTTACCACTTCAATAGCTTGGGTTGCTTCATCGATGATGACGACATCAAATTCCTGATTGGCCATTTGTCGTCCGCCAGAGGAATGACAAGTCGCCAAGACGACCTGAGAATCCTTGAGAACGGTTTTTACGACTCCTCCTTCTCGTTGTCGATACCTGAAAGGAGTATAATGACTAGCAAAAGAAAATTTGGGGGAAGAAAACTCACTCTTTTCGAAGAGCCTTGACGTCGTTCCATAATTTCTTTCGCTCAATTCCTCTAGGAACCTTCCCTTTTGCGCCCTTTCCTTTGCCGGAGAGGATTCCTAGAGTGGTTTCCAGTTCTTCCTTGACGTCTCGTGCGAGAGCGGCCTGGAAACTGTCAAAAAATGTAAGCGGGGAGGGAAAAGTCGAGGGGACTGACTTCGTCAGTTCTTCCTGCCCTAACTTCAAGGATGGACTCGAGAATGCCCTCCTGTGCCATGACGCGTGCGGGGTGACCAATTCTGGTAACTTTGAGTTGCTGAGCCTTATTGACGGTGGCCAATGATAGGAGACGTTCGAGGATGTTATCCACAGACAGGTTGGAAGCCCCGCAGACGAGTACGCGTTTCGGCTCAGGATTAGCATCGGCCTTCGTTGTTAGCTGACGAATGATCTCGATGAGAGTATGAGTTTTGCCGGTGCCTGTTTGTAAGATGATTAATTATATCGCCTTTGTGTTAGTCAAGGGATATACCTGGGGGACCGTGAATGCAGGCAACTTCTGGCGATTCCAGACAAAATCTGACGGCGGTCTTCTGACTTTCGTTAAGTGTGTCGTCAAAGAACGGGAGAGTTTTGATGGGTTCTCCCTGAGAGGGCTCTTTCATTCCAAGAAGGACTTGTATCAGTGTCCTAAGCTCGTTAGGAGTTTTATCATCTCCCTAGAAGCAGTGAACTTGGTGTCAATGAAAGGAATAGAGCATACAAACCGAAGGCAGACTGATCGCTTCCAGGTGGTTGATTGCCTTGTCCATCCTCAAATATTGTGATTAGGTAGTTAAACTCGTCCAAAAGGGAGGTATCCACCTGTCGTAAGTGACACTATTTGCAAGCGTCACAACTCGACAACGTTCAGGGAGATCCAGTCCATCTGTGCTCGAGTCTGACACATCCACAGCAATTACAATCCGCGTATCTGACACCTAAGTGAACAGATACATGAGAAGTATAGCGAAGCGTTTCTCCAACTCACTTTGTATATTACTCCATCGGCTTGAGAATTATTCTTTTCCGCTGCAGCAGACGTAGAGGACTTTGACTTCTTATTCGAAGTGATGTCAGCTTCAATTCTGGCAATATCGCCCGGCCTGAGAACAACTAAGACCTTTTATTATGTCGTTCAGGATCTAAAATACAGAACCTGAACGTATGAGGTGGAAAGATGGGGCTGGAATGATATGCAGACGGTCGTTCGAGTTCTATCAAACTGCCTTTCAAGAACTGAGCAGTGTAATATGAGCACAACTAAAGGACACAACTAACGTTTTGCCCCCAAGGCCGATCTGGATATCCCCTATTCCAAGCCCTCCAAGTGAAAGACCCTTTTGCTCGAGAAGTTTAGGTGCACAGTTAGTTAGCAATAACGAGGTCCTGTTTATTTCCGCTTCGCGTTCTTTGGCTAGTAGAAGGCGTTGTCGATCTATAAATGCTCTGATGTCTACTTCACTAGCCATCCTTTGACATGTATAGCAGGACTTGGAGGTGTTTGAATCGAAGTATCAGATCTGAAATCTAGGATCATTACAGACTCGGAAACTCTTCCCATGCAGCAGGGACTTAATTGCAAGGGCTTACAACCAAAACACCTTACTGTAATGAGGCTGAATCTGATAAGTATCAAGTATATGGTGGCCCAGGAAACACCCGCAAATGTCCAGCGGAAGGTATATAACACAGCAAAAATACAAAGCGCGGGTCGCCAGCGTCGACACTCCGTGTTTCGGTAGTTGAATCCTTTCTCTTTTTCCGTTATCTTTTTAGAACTTCATTCAATTGCCTCTCATTCTACATCTACGCGAGACACACAGGAAACCTAAAATGTGAAGGCGGCTTTTTTCACGCTCCTTCAAGGAGTCCTCTCGGATATTAAGACGCGGCGGCATATAGTGATGTGCGGGCCCGGCTCGGCCTGAAAGCCCGGGGCTAGGCTCGGCTTTTGACGGCTCAGGCATGCAAAATCTGGAGCCCGGGCCCTCACAGGTTCTGAGCTCTCAAGCCAGGCGGCCCAGGCCCGGGCTTTGAAAATTCGAAGCCCGAACCGTGGGCCCAAAGGCTTGAGGCTGGGCTGAGCTTTGTGGGGCCGGCTTAGGGCTTTAGGCCCAAGCCCGCACACTAAAGACGCCCGTTTGCTGGTTCTCCCAGTATTTAATGCCGCTCTTCTTTTGAGAATGTAGGCCTTTTTCCCTTTCTAGAGATGTATCTCAAAACAATGCGCCTTCTCATCTTTCTCTGTCTTCTCCCTCTCACACTAGCTGCACCATACTATGATAAACTAATCGACTATAATATAAATACCAACAAGAACGCACAGAGCGTCCTCGACTACGACACTACTCGCCTCAACCAAACCTACACACCTTCCCCCCAGAACTGGCGGGCTCTCCCTGTGTATACCGTCCTTCTGGACAAATGGGCAGATGGTGACCCTTCGAATAACGATTACTTCAAAACCGTCTACGAGTACGACTGGCGCGAAACTCAGCTACGCTTTGGTGGCGACCTTCGGGGTCTACGCGCAAAACTCGATTACTTGTACGGCATGGGAGTCCGGGTGATTTTCATGTCTGGAACTCCATTCCTGAACATGATTTGGCAAGCTGATAGTCTGTAGTTTTTACTCCTCTCGTCCTTTGTTCCAATTTTGATCCAAAACCGGCTTTGAATAGGTTACTCTCCTCTCGACTTCAGTGTTCTTGACCCTCATTGGGGTACAATTCAAGATTGGCGGGATACCATAGATGCCATTCATGCTCATGGAATGTATTTCATGGCGGATTTTACGATCAGTACCATGGGTGACCTCATTGGTTTCCAAGGGTACAAATTCCATCTACTTTTAACAGATTCAGTCCCTAATAAAGTGAACAATTTTCAGGCACTTGAACACAAGCACTCCTTTCAGTCTAAAAGAATACGATGCTCAGTGGAAAAATCCAAATCATGCACCTTGGAATTTTTCACAATATCATGACTTTTCGGTTCGTAATATAGATTTTATAATCGTTGAATTAGTTGTCACCCATTACCCTTCAGATTAACAATGAACGCAACACCAGTTGTCGGCTGCCTGAATTTTGGCAAGGCGATGGCACTGTCTTCAAAGTTGAAGGTAACGGGTGTTTGAAGTCGGAATTCGATCAGTATGGTGATAAGGAAACCCCTGGCGTCGTTTCCGAATGGCAGCGTCAGTTATTGAAATTCGCATCCGTACAAGATCGTTTGCGTGAATGGAACCCGGACGTCATGAAGAAAATTCAAAAGTTCTCTTGTATGGCGATCAAGGCGCTCGATATTGACGCGATCCGTATCGATAAAGCCACGCAAGTCACCCTTGATGCCCTTGCCTCATGGGCATCAAACACCCGTGCCTGTGCTGCAGATGTTGGAAAGAATAATTTTTTCATTCCTGGTGAGGTTACTGATGGCGATAGTTTTGGTTCTCTCTACATGTAAGTTGACTCGATCTTACTGAAATGCAAGATATCTAACAAGTTTCTGCAGTGGTCGAGGACGAACACCAACACAACGTCCTCCCAGTTTCACCGCCGCAGCGAACCTGTCCGCAAATCAAGACGAATTTTTTCTCCGTGATGCACCCCTCAATGCACTGGACGCAGTCGCCTTCCATTACTCCTTCTATCGTGCTATGACGCGCTTCTTGGGAATGGACGGTATTCTGCAGGCGGCTTATGATGTTGACCTCAACTTCGTCACTGCATGGAATCAGATGTTCGTCAATAATGATTTCATTAATCCAGGTACGGGCGAGGTTGATCCCAGGCACATGTATGGTAGCAGCAATTTCGACGTGTTCAGGTGGCCCGGTCTGGAAATGGGAATCCAGCGTAGCGCATTGGCAACCTTTATCGGAGCGCTCGTCATGCCTGGTATTCCTTTGGTAGGTGACAATATAGTTCAAAAGCTTCCCAGACCCCTGAAATTCTTATGTAGTTCTATTATGGTGAAGAGCAAAACCTCTATCTCTTCGACAATGGTGCACCCAACTATCTTTATGGGTAAGTGGAACATGTCCAGTCGTGGCGATCAACGCATTAACTTTTTTCTTCTCCAGTCGTCAGTCTATGATCTCAAACAAGGCATGGCAGAGCCATGGGTGCTACCGTCTTGGATCTAATCAATATCTCGACATTCCATTGGAGAAATCTTTGTTCGGATGTTATGACGACTGGAATTCGCTGGACCACTTTGACCCCACCACAGACAGCCGTCTCTTGTTCTCGCAGTTCAATTATCTCCGGACTGTCTACGGATCGCTACAGGATGGGTTTGGCCTCATCCAGCGAGGAAATTGGACTTCCTGGATCCAACAAGCTGGATCCAACAACATTGAGACTGAAATGGGGCTCTGGTCTGTCTCTCGTGCACCTATTCCCGATTCCCAAACCGTGGGCGGCAGATTCCAAGATCAGGTCTGGATGCTGTACACAAACGAGGATAGCATGAAGACGTACAACTTTGATTGCAAGAGCAGCAACTGGATTTCGTCGCCTTATGTTTCGGGTACCGTTGTGAAGAATGCTTTCGCGCCGTATGAGGAGTATACCCTTCAGGATTCCTTGTCATCGTACTTCAACGACAGTCACGCTCCTTATGACGGGTGTTTGGACAACGTTTCAATGGATCCTCTGGGCTTTAAGTTGCTTCTTCCCGTCGCACAATGGGTACCTCCCCCACCTATGGTCACCAAATTCACGCCAGGCCACGACGCACGACTACTATCCACTCCTGGCAACAGCTCGTCAGTCGACGTCGTCTTAGAATTTAATACCGCCATGAGCTGTGTTGGTGTCACTGCAGCCATTTCGCTCAACATGGGATCTTCTGGCAAGGGCGCCGCACCTTCGATCGAGAATGTCAGTTGTGATGCGACGAACGGCCAGACTGGAAGGTTGCCTAGTGCACCTGTTTCGACGTGGTATTGGTCCGCTACATTGTCCAATGTTCCGGATGGAATCCTAGAACTTATCGTTGCGAAACCTCCAAATGCAGCTGGTGTTAGCACTACTATGGTAATGTTACTTTTATCCTTCCGTTGAGTTTCCAATCTAAGTCTCTGTCAAGGCCACCGATCACTTTTTTTTGAGGAAGGGTGCTGCCGACAACGTCATGGTCTTCCCTGAGAACGATTACGACAAGAGTGGCTTTACTTTCACTAATGGACATTACGAGTACACCCACAAAGCTTACGGTGCCGATATGTTTCGTTATTCTGGCAATTTTGGTAAAACTTGGACGGATTGGAAGGAGTGGGAGGACACGACGACGATAGAGAAAGCGTTTTTCTTGAGTTCTTCGAATTTCTGGCAGGGAGAGCACATCATGGTTCAATGTGGGTTTTTCTCAGCAAAAGTAACTCGGGCAAAGTTGTGACTTATTAATCCTCTTTTAGATTGGAGTCGGACCACTATGTCTGCTGCGCAAGTCGTTCATGCAGACCATGGCTTCTCTGGAAAAGCCCGCCGGTTTCCACAATTCCTTGTTCGTGGGCCTTTCAATAACTGGGGTGCGGACAAGGGTATTCCGCATTTGATGGAGCAAAATGATGATGGTCTCTGGGAGTTGGAGATTATGGCTGCTTGGCCAACTTACATGCAGCTCAACATCTGGGGCTTTGACGATTTCTTCTATGGTGATGTGGACGGCGATGGTATCCTTGATCGTCTTCCTCCCAACACGGCTGCGCCCAACTACCTCAAAATATCTGCCCCACCCGCTCCCTATCTTGCTTGGTCCCTTCTTGTAGATGACGCGACTATGGCGTGGACCTTGAAGCCTCGAGGACGAGCTGTTGTTAGTGTCATCATGTATTCGCTTCTTTCGACTATTCCCCTCATTACTGGCGTCCTCGCCGTTGTCATCTTCATATGGTCTTTCTACGGTATTAAACACAATCGTTATGGTGTCAAGGCCTCTAATTACTTTCCCATCTTTCGCAACAAGTCGGCTGCCGATCTGAAGGAATCTCAACCCTTGTCTACGAAGATTTCTGGAATCAAGCACAAGCAAGAGATTATTGGATGGCCCGAGGACAAGAATAAACGTAGAAAGGTTGTCATTGCCACTCTGGAATATGAGATTATCGACTGGAAGCTGAAGGTCAAGATTGGTGGTCTTGGTGTCATGTCTTCCCTCATGGGCAAATCCATGACGGATGTCGACCTGGTTTGGGTCGTGCCTAAAGTGAAGGATCTTGAATACCCTTCTGGCGAACCTGCTGAGCCGATTGAAGTTATCATCTTTGGCGAGCCTTACTTGATCGAAGTCGAAACTCATGTTTTGGACAATATCACCTATGTCATCCTCGACAGTCCTGTCTTCCGTGCACAGACCAAGGCTGATCCGTATCCCGCTCGTATGGACGACTTGAGTTCCGCCATCTTCTACTCGACTTGGAATCAGGCTATCGCTGCCACCATTCGTCGTTTCCCCACTATCGACATGTATCACGTCAATGATTATCACGGTTCGCTAGCCCCCATCTACCTCCTTCCCAAGGTTATCCCCATCTGCTTGTCCCTTCACAATGCCGAATTCCAAGGTCTCTGGCCTCTTCGTACAAAGGAAGAGATGAAGGAAGTTTGCTCGGCATTCAATATTAGCAAGGAACACTGCACGAAGTACATCCAGTTTGGAAACACCTTCAATTTGTTGCACGCTGCCGCTTCGTTTATCAGCATTCATCAGAAGAGTATCGGTGTCGCTGGTGTGTCCGACAAGTATGGTAAACGCTCATGGGCTCGTTATCCTGCCCTTTGGACACTCAAACACGTCGACTCGTTGCCAAATCCCGATCCTACCGATATCGCAGCGTTGGATGAAAAACTTGTGAAGCCTCGTGATGTTCAGATCGACGACGCCGCCGAGGCCGCCCGTCCTGAACTCAAGCGACAGGCTCAGGAATGGGCTGGAATCAAGCAGGACCCTAATGCTGATCTCTTTGTGTTCGTTGGTCGTTGGTCGAAGCAGAAGGGTGTTGATCTCATTGCCGATGTTATTCCTGCATTGTAGGTTTTCTAAGATCTTGTGTTTGTACAAATGCTTACTTTCGTTATTTTAGATTAGAAAAGCGGCGTACCATCCAGTTGATCTGTGTTGGACCCGTCATTGATCTTTATGGACGCTTCGCGGCTGAGAAACTTGGTCGTCTTATGGAATTATATCCTGATCGCGTCTACTCTAAGCCAGAGTTTACAGCTTTACCCCCTTATTTGTTCAGCGGTGCCGACTTTGCTCTTATTCCTTCTCGTGATGAACCCTTTGGATTGGTCGCCGTTGAGTTCGGTCGCAAAGGTGCACTGGGTGTTGGCAGTCGTCTTGGTGGTCTCGGTTTGATGCCTGGCTGGGTGCGTCGCATCGTCATCCTCTTTTGCATTCCGTGATATAAATTTGCTCAACTTTTGCAGTGGTACCCTGTGGAATCGAGTGCAACGAATCACATGCTCTCCCAATTGACGAAAACGATCAAAATGGCTTTGAAGTCGACTGAAAAAGAACGAGCTATTCTGCGAGCCCGATCCGCCGTTCAGCGTTTCCCTGTCATTGAATGGCGCCACAGGATGGAAGACCTCCATCGACGGAGTATTGACACGAGTCGTTCACTAGCTGGCGAAAACGCTTGGAGAGAATCCGATTGCAATGGTACAGCCTTAAGACCGATGGCGGAGACCGATGATTGGGGCCCTATCTTCCAAGCTCAGCCGACTCAGCCGGACTGGGATACTCGCAGCGTTGACGACCAATCGATGACACCTCTGCTCCTCATTCCAACAAGGCAGAGCAGTCATGATAGTCTTTCATCAGGGATTTATGAATACCAATTAGGACATGATTTGGATCAACGCCATAGTGTGAACACTGTCCAAGGTGACGGGTTCAACAACTTCCTTGAGCGAGCCAATCGGACAATTAGCCGGGACCAGCAGAACACTCGTGATCCGTTTTGGGACGCTGAACTCCAGCCCAATCGACCATTCGGCCTTCACTCCCGAGCGTTTTCTTCCGTGGAGTCTATTTCTACTATCGTTTCTGAAAAGTCCAATTCACCACTCAACAAAGCTATCGATTCAGTATGTTCATTCTCTTTCGTGTTTTGAGATTTGTCTGACTTGGTCGTTAAGTTCACCGACTCGGATGGCGGTGTAGCAGCTGAATTTGTGCAGAGGCTGCAGAACCTGAATGCCACAAATTCCGAACGCGAGCTTTCCGTTGACAAATTCCTCACAAAGAGCGAAGAGTCGTTCTTTACTAAGGTTCGCAAACGAAAGCTGAATGATGCTGCTAGTATCCCCTTTTCTTATCGTGAGCCCGTGTGGGGAGCACAAGGTGGATCGATGTACCCAAGTCTTGCTTGTATGTCTTTCTTCATTTAATTCGGCACGATTATTTAATCTCTCTCCTAGCGACGAATACGTATGTATTCGCTCAGTCCGAGTATGATCCGTCAAGTGACCTGAATACACCTCCAATGACTGCGTCTCAAATCCTCATGTCGAGAGAGATAAAGGGATGGCCTCTGTACACAATTGTCATAGCCTTGGGACAGGTCAGTCGAATCTTTGTTTGTTAGAATTTTTCTTGATTCCCTGTAGATGTTGAGCGCAACGAGCTTTCAAATTACACTTTTGTCGGGACGGAATGGACAAGATAACTATGTTCTCGGTGGTGTTTTTCTGGCCGCAACTGCTTTCTGGTATCCCATGTTCAGGTGGAAGCCCTCGGCCTGCGCCCTGTCCCTTCCTTGGATATTTTTTGGGTTGGCATTCTTGTTGATTGGTGTCCCATCTGTTCACCCATCTTTGGCGCCGGTTCATTGGGTTTTTTCCAATGTGGCAACCTGGTGTTATGCTGTTGCTTCCGCTGCTGGTTTCTTGTTTTTTAGTCTCAACTTTGGAGAGGAGGCAGTATGTTTTTCTTTCACTAATCCTTCACTGGAGTATTTTCTGATTCCTTATAGGGCGCTGCTACAGAGGTCTGGACGCTCCGAGCGTGTATAGTTCAAGGATCGCAACAACTCTGGGTGGCTGCTCTTTGGTACTGGGGCTACGCGATCAACGGACAAGAAGATGGCTACATTCCGCCTTGGTGGATTCTCTTGGCTGTGTGGCCACTGGCTTTCATGAGCTTCTTCTTTGCATACCTCATGCAGTATGGCTTGCCGGGTCTGTTGTCCCTTGTCAACCCCTCTGTTCTTACTGACGTCTCTTCGTGCAGAATACTATCGTCAAACACCGCCCAAAGTGCACAACTTCTTCAGGACTTTGTTCAGGCGTAAGCTCGTCTTATGGTTCCTTGCTTCTGGGATTCTTCGCGATTATTGGCTAAGTGGAGTAAGTCTTCCTCGATATTGTCAAAACGTCTCAGTAACAGTGTTTTACTCAATAGCCTTATGGTCGCAATTGGACTTTCCTCTGGAGCGTACCCATTGCCAAATGGCAAATAATGATTCTCGTCATCGTTTTCTTTGTTGGGGTGTGGGCAACGATGTTGCTCATATTGACTCATTTCAGTAAAACCCACACCTGGCTTCTTCCTATTTTCGCTGTCGGCTTGGGCGCACCTCGTTGGTGCCAGATGCTCTGGGGTACATCTTCTGTTGCACTATACATTCCATGGGCTGGTTCGGGAGGTCCTTACCTTGGCATCTCACTTTGGCTCTGGCTGGGTGTGTTGGATGCAGTACAGGGTGTTGGATTGGGTATGATCCTCCTGCAGGTATGTTTTGCTCTTTGAGTAGCTATACTGTCAGACTCCTCACTCTGCATGTTTTCAGACCCTATCACGGCTGCACGTGTGTGCTACGCTCGCACTTTCTCAGGTCATTGGATCGATATGTGTCATGGTTGCGCATGCTACTGCCCCTAACCGTGTTGGTCCCAATTCAGTCTTTCCTGACGCGGCGAAGTGGGAATTTGAGGAAGGTCTAAAGGGTAAGGGCGAATCGTGTTCGTCATTAACATTTCATGACTCATCCATCCTAGGGAGCCCAATCGCACTTCCTCCTTTCTGGGTTGCTCTTACATGTCAACTTGTTATTGTTTGGGGTTACTTTTGGTTCTACCGCAAGGAACAACTTGGTTTGTTGTTTTCCTTCGAGCTGTGGCATTGATGTTGACGTATTTCACAATCTAGCGCGACCTTGATTTGGAGCAAATGACCTTTAGCGACTCACCTGATTAATCTACATATTTATCATCTCTAATGGACTTTATCTAGACTTCATCACTATTATTACAATTTACGTTATAGAATAGTTCATTGCTTTCGTTTTCATGGACTATTTAAACTGGTATCATTACTGCCATATCATTTTACGTGTTTTGATCGATTAGAATTTCCACTACCGACTCTTCGAATGTGTAAGCATCTGTTAGATCTTCCTCTTTCCTCTGTTTTCTCGTCTCAGGCAACTTAATGTGTAATCACCACTCTGGCCGACCTGGAAGCAAGGGCACTGCATGGCACTCTGATGATAACGCTCAACCGACCCCTTTGCGGCCAAATTCCAGCGAGATCTATCGTCCTGATATCCTGGAGACTATTGAAAAAGAGATTACTAGACTTGATGACGAACTGAGGGAACTGAGCCTCGACATCCATTGTATGATCACTGCTCTTCTGGGGGCTATCTCTGACGCTTCATGCCGTGTTCAGCTCACCCCGAACTGGCGTTCAAGGAAATGTAGGTATGATTTCTGTACTTATCGAACGTTGTTCATTGTGTCCAGCTATGCCCATGATACTTACACTAATTTCTTGGAGAAACACGATTTTGAAGTAACCAGACATTTTCAACTTGAAACTGCGTGGAAAGCTACCTTCTCTCGCGGTTCAGGTGGGAGAACAGTCGGGCTGAATTCCGAGGCTAGTTTTTTTTTTTTTGAAAATTGACTTTGAGCTGGTTTAATCGAACTTCAAACTAGATGGATGCACTCCCTGGTATTGGGCATGCTTGTGGGCACAATCTCATCGGGATGTCTGGTGTCGCCGTCGCTTGTGCTATTAAGGCAGCGATGGAAAAACATGACATAGCCGGAAAGATAGTTCTTTTAGGGACACCTGGTAACATATCTATCAGCCTAATCTTTTTTTCGGTTGCTCATTGGGGTCAAAGCCGAGGAAGGAGGTGCAGGGAAAGTAATTTTGCTTCGAAAAAGAGCTTATGAGGGTATGGATGTTTGCCTCATGTACGTACTCGGGAATCAACTGTCCACGACAATATTCACATCGTATACATTAGGTGTCATCCTGCTCCTGGTCCTGTTGGTTCAGTCAGCTTGAGTAGCTGTCTCGCATTGCAAAGGATTGCAGTCGAATACAAAGGCCACACGTATTTTCCCCCGTGTTTCTGATGTATCTTGGCCGGTTTTGACAACAGAAATTTAGGGCTCATGCCGCACTCTCTCCCTGGGAAGGAACAAATGCCCTCGATGCAGCTGTACTCGCCTATAATAACATATCAGCGCTCCGTCAGCAACTCAAACCAACTCATCGTGTACACGGAGTATTTGAGGGCAAAGACTGGGTGCCAAATAGTTTGTCTCGATTCCCAAACTGTGGACTGATTGCCTGACGAACCCTGAAGTTATTCCTGATTTCGCCAAGTTCTTGTGGGCATTGTCACTTCATGCCTATGAATGTGTAATTGACCGCGCCACAGTTGCTACGTTCGTGCCCCTACGCGTGCAGAAATGGAAGAAACTGTGAAAAGAGTCATCCCTTGTTTTGAGTAAGCTATCTCTCTCGTCATCACAATCTTTTTCTGTAAGGTTTGAAGGGCTGCTGCGCTTGCCACTGGATGCGAAATTTCATTCAACATGGATTCTTTCACCGTTTTTGATCTCCGTCAAAATGAGGCACTGGGTAACTGTCTTCATATGTCGTATGTGTTGAGCTACCAGTTGACCGTGCAACATGCCTAGGCGGCGAAGTCGCCAACATCATCCTCAATAAGTATGGCTCTATCGACTATGAATGGGGTATCAGTAGTGCTTCAACCGACTTTGTTAGTCACATCATATACCTGAAGCAATGTTCGCTAATATAGTTTTCAGGGCAATATCACTTATGGTAAGGGATAAACAAAACTGTGAACTTTCATTCTGAACCTAGATCTATTAGCTTTACCTTCACTCCATCCTGGATTCGGTAAACGAGCCTCAAAAACCTGAGTTGTCTGTCACTGCTGACTCAATAATCATTTCTTTCTAGCCATCCCAACAGTTCAAAACGGAGGGAATCATACGCCTGGCTTTACCCAGTCAGCGGCAACACTTCCAGCGCACTACGCATGTTTAGATGTATCAAAGGCACTCGCTGCCACTGGTGTACGTGTCTTGACAGATGATGGATTCTTTGCGAAGGTATCATATATCACCAGATTTTCTTTGAGACGTTTCTGACGATGGCTCCCTCTTTGAAAGGTCAGGGAAACATTTGAAAATGATGAGAAGAAACGCGGAAAGTACGAATTCTGAAATGTAACACAAACGCCGATGTCAGAGCCAGACAATACTAAACGAATGAACAATACTTTGTAATAAGGTTTTACTTTCGAACTTCAGCAGGACCCTGGCGGATGCCATTTGTCCGGATTGCTACCCAACCCAACGGCTGGAAGGATTACGAGCCGCTTCCTTGTCTCCAGGTTCAATATCCTTCGATTGCCAGACTATCTCGTCGCAGAGTGGCACTGCTCCTAGCATTGTCACGAATAATGCAACGTAGCGAATTTGTCCCAACCGATGGAGGACATTGTCGACCTGATGTCGTGAATTTTCCACGGGATCCACGGTGTCTCAAAGTTGTTGAGTAAGATGAATTGGCCCTTGTTTGAAGAATTTAAGTCTACAAGGATATTATCAAGAATATTGCCGCTAGATCGTTTAAAATAGAGGTGGACGTGGAGAAGTCGCAAGAAGACAGCAGGTGACGTAGCATCTACATAGTGCACCCAAAAACGACGAGAAACATATTGAATTGGGACGAGAGGGTATTCGGTGACTGCAAGAGCAAGAGAAGCTTTGGCCATTCCGCCGGGGCCAAGGATACAGAGTCGAGATGTTGTCTCCTCGGTAAAAGACGGGCGAGTTCTTGCACCAATTGAATTCGACAGTGGAAGACACCAGGCTTTCCCGGCATATATTGCATACCTCGAGTGTTTGATACGTTATGTCCTTTCGCATTGTGGACCGAATAATATTTGATCGAATTTTGTATGACCTTGATTCGTCTTGCAAGACTTCGCAAACACGCAAGATCGTTTGAAATCTGTGGTTTAAGAGAACCCTAAGGAATTTTGTTGGAAGAAAGATCGGTAGAAAAAAACATACATTGAATGTCTGCAGAGCAGATGTGAGACGATCACACATTCATCAATCTTGAAGATCCTTGAAGAAAAAACAAGAACCCACCGATTTTGCGCCTTTATTTCATTGGGATCGTTGTTGATGTTTTCTAATGTGCTATCCATTAGATGACTGAAAACCACTCGCCTCTGTAGATCAGCTATGTTTTTTTTTCATTTCTATAGTGGCCGCTTCATATACGTCTCCGTTGCCGGAGGTCACAGTCTTGACAATGACAATCATAAGTATGCTAATTCAATCCCGAAGATTCCGAATTCCTTCTCCAAAAGTTGCAGCGTCCTAACGAACTGGTAGATAACCAGGAATGGAAATAGAAATAGAAATTACGCACCTCACATACTTGCAAGACCTTCAGAGCCACACCAATGACAGCTTGGATGAACGGGATTGGTATAAAGTCCGACGCAATTTGCAGCACCTTGAGAGTTTCTTTCCCAGTTGCTAGATGATATTCCGAAGGACCTTTGCCTAACAAATTATGATCACTTCGTCGTTGTCCATCTTGCAAGGGAGAAGTGTGCCGAGTCTTTTTGGACCACATCAATTGAAGGTTTGCCTGATTTGCTTCAACAGAGGATCTAGAGGGGGGCGACAATTGGCAGAGATAACAGCCTCATGTCTTTTGTATAAGATTCAGAGTGAATTAACGGCACAACACACTAGACAAAATGTCGTCCTGAGATTGGATGTGTAAGGGGAAGTCACCTTGAGTGATAAACTCGGAGAAATACGAGTTCATGGCTCCCATCTGGAAAACACTGTAAACGTAACGAATTGGCGACGAATTGTCGCATCTATTACAACTTACTCTGGAATTGCTCTTCTGTCCTCTGCCATGCTCCCATCCGCATCTGCATATTCCTCCAAATCTGGAGTCGAAGATTCGGCAGCCATAACATCATAAGGCACACTCTTATGTAAAACAAACTGAACACTCTTACAATAATGTTGGCGGAATTTTATATAAATACCTCGGACACCTTTGCCTTCCAAGTATTCATACTCCAACCGTCATCTGGTCAGATCGATAAAGTTGGCTAACAACAATCTTCAACCATCAGATTCCGAATGTCGGGAAGATCAAAGGAGGTTCTCCTGGTAGGCTTTGGTGCGGTCGGAGCTATCTGTGAGCAACTTCCCAAAGTTTCAAAACGGGAGGAACTCATTCGCATTTCAGATTCCCTTATCTTCAAAAGGAGTGGCATCGCACGAGTGACAGCCGTTGCAAGAAGCAATTATGATGTCGTCAAAAGTCGGTCTCTCCTTGTCATGATTATCGACAATCAGCTTATTGTTGGCTAGATCAAGGAGTTGACTTCCATAGCCGCAAGTATGGCGAAATTCAAGGTTGGAAGCCCGATCGTTGTGCGTTCCTTTCATTTTTAGAAACAATGGTTTAACGAACCGGTTCATTCAAACTAGTGTGCAAATCTGTGGCAGACGCTGCTGATAGGCAATACGCCTATGTGGTTGTGACGACTAAAGCCATTCCAGAGTTGACGAAAACCCCGCAAATATTGTCGCCTCTTCTTGCAAAAGACTACATTGGCAAATTCGAGCAGCCGAATTACGTTTTGATGCAAAACGGTCTTAATGTTGAGGTGGATCTGCATAATACTTTGACTCAGTTGCAACTTCAAGGTCAAATTAGGGAAAAGCCGAGTATTATCACCAGCGCGCTCTGGATTGCAACCAACTTGAAGGCGCCCAACGTAGTTGAACATAACGAATTTGTAAGAGTCATTCAGCAACTCCTTGAATAACACAAATAATACATTCTCAAGGATCGTGTGTCGTTGGGCGTCTATCGCCATAATGATTATACCACCACAACCAATACCGCAGAGGAAGAGGCACTACTCCAGGACTTTCGTGCAATACTCGAAGGAGGAGGCAGCACTGTAACTGTGGTTCCGGAGATCCAACGTTTGAAGTTTGCAAAGAACTTTTGGAATTTGGCGTTTGCCTCGTTCGCGACGCTTACACGGTAGGTCTTTAGCCTTTTCAGAGGCAACTTATAATTTAAGGCAGAGATTTTAGCTACCCACTGCCTGCAATATTTAGAGAGCCGCCCAAAGACCCTTCCATTAGGTACTCTCCATTTGTGTCACCCACAACAGGTGATCGTATATCGCAATATACACTCCCAGCGCTAAAAAGTACGATGGAAGAATGTTTATTGGTTGGTATGTCAGGGTGCTAGAATTACGTTGCATCCGAGTCATAATTATCATGTCAAGGTCGAGCACTCGGTTTTCCTGATACGCCTGACGGCTTGCCATCTTCTACGGTGGATACCACACTGGCACGAACGCAAAGTCTGCATCAGGATCCTGACAGCGTACACATCCCGAGCATGCTCTTAGACGTCCAGAATGGAAAACCGTTTGAAGTTGAGGCCATCGTTGGAGAAGTTGTTAGGATGGCAAGAGAACGAAAGGTGGACATTCCTGTGGGTGTTTCCTTTGTTCACTCTGTAGAAGTTAGACTAATTTACTACCCGCAGCGCATTGAGATGCTGTATTCGCTTCTGCTGGTCATTCAGAACCAGATATTACGCCAACTTGAGTGATTATGTAGCATTCCGAATCATAATATAAGCGCCTGAAGCGACAATTGTTGCTGATTTATGTAATCGAGCTGGTTCAAAAGGGTGGCGGACTCGCCACTCCTCAGATTCTTGTCCCGCTTTGATTTGTTCCCTATGGGCACATTGTTCAAATCTTGTTCCACCAGGTCACATTATCATCTCGACATTATATATTTTCGTTTGCTCGTTTCAGAGTCTATTCCCACACTTGATCTTCTACAGTTGTGAACACCTGAGCCACTTATCACCTCATGGCATTCAGAGACAGAGGCAGAGGGAGAGGTGCTCATACACAAAGTGGTCGAGGCGCCCCAAGTCGTGGCGGTAGTGGTGGTCGTGGCGGTCGTGGTGGTGGAGGGTGAATTACGTATTGTTCTATTAGTCGGATGCAATTTTTTAATCCTCTGCCCGCAGGATATTTCAGCTCGGACAGCAGGCGACCGTAGATGCCCGCATTTCAGATAACTCTGATCAAGCTCTTGTGGCATCGCTCCAATCTCTGAAGCTCAATCCAAATGAGTTACCCCATCGACCTGGATTTGGAACCGCAGGCACTGCAATCAAGTTACGCTCCAATTTTTTCCCCGTCTCATTCAGTTCCAGTAAGCCATTCTACGAATATAATGTTATCATCCACCCCGTCGCTGGGACCGCCATTCGTCGTGTTAAGAGGCGAATCTTCCAACTTGCCGAGCAGAGCACTGATTGGGCTAATTTCGGCTTGAGGGGAGTCGTCGCGCATGATTATTCTTCCAAGCTTGTTGCCTCCAAGGAACTTCAGCAACCCATTACTGTTAAAATCCAGTACTTCGACGAGGACGAGGCTGGTCCAAAGTCTGGCGGGAAAGAATATACTTTAACCATCGAATTTATTCAAATCCTCGATACATCCGCCTTAGCCCAGTAAGTTTGCTTGCTGCATTTGTTGTGTATGATTTTCACGTCAATAGGCACTTGCTTGGCCAAGCCCAGTATCGCGACTATGATGTTATGCCGAATCTCGCAGCCTTCAATCTTATAGTGTCCGCATTCGCAAATCGTGCCAGTGGCGGCGGTGTCATGGTGGGACGCAATCGCTACTTCTTTCCAACCGCCACCGATCCTTTTGATCTGGGTGGTGGTTTGGAAGCTTGGAAGGGTTTTTACTCTTCTGTTCGTCCTGCTCATAAGCAGCTCATGGTAAATGTCAATGGTACGGTTTCGCGCCAATACTTCCATCCAACAGTTTTCATCTGATTTCCTTTAGTTTGCACGACTGCCTTCTACAAACAAAAAAATCTGGCTGATGCAATGATGGAGTTCAGGAACGCTAGCTTTGGAGCCAGACCATCCGCATTTATCAAAGGTGTCAGGGTGAAGACTGTGCACCTCGATCGCAGGAAGACAGTAAAGACCTTGTCGAATTTCAACGCCAAGCAGTTCACATTTTATGTTGAAGAATACAAGGCCGAGCTCAGTGTCGAAAAATACTTCAAGCGCAGTAAGGATCATCCTGACATAAATCACAATGCTTCCGCTTATCTATGTTTTTTCAGAATATGGTATTGCGCTGCGACTTCCCGAGATTCCCCTTATTGATGTCGGCGGCGGTTCAAAACAGAACCTTATGCCCGCCGAACTTTGTGAAATCCTTCCGAATCAAGCCTTCAAAGGCAAACTGACGGATGAGCACACCGCCTCCATGATCACTTTTGCGGCAAAACCTCCTAATATCAACGCCCTGGCGATATCCACCAAAGGACTTGATGAGCTAGGTTTCCGTCCCAATGTGTCCCCGCAGTTGGCTGCCTTCGGCATCACCATCGGAAATCAGATGGCTGTCGTCCCGGCTCGTATCCTTCCTTCCCCTAGAATCCAGTATGGCCAGGGCACACCTTCCGTAGATGAGAAAGCATCCTGGAACCTCCGAAACGTCAAATTCACAAAGGGTGCCCGGTTGGAAAACTGGGCTGTCTTGGTTATCCGGGATGGGAACGACAGGGACGAGTTCTCAAACCCCGCTGATCCCGGGTTGATTGAAGTTTACAAGGGCTTTGCCTCTATGTGTCGGAGCAGTGGTTTGAGTGTGGATCAAAAGGACCCTATCATCACTGCTGCAAGATTGACGAGGAAGCAGGAAGACGATCCGACCAGGTCCAAGGCCATTAAGGATATAGAAAAGGCCTTGAAGTCATTACCAAAGAAGCCGACTATCATCTTGGTTCTCCTGTCGAATGGTGACAAGCATGTGTATTCCGGTTTGAAGTACCTTTGTGATGTTGTTTTGGATGTTGGTAAGTACCACGCTCTGCACCTTGACACAGCGCTCTTGTTAAACCAAAGCACAGCCACGGTCTGCGTCCACAGTGCAAAAATTCGAAAAGAGAGAGGTGAGGAATTTCCCAGTTTTTCAATTCCTTTCTTTACACATCTTGCAGGGCAATTGCAGTATTTCGCAAACGTGGCATTAAAATTTAATACGAAACTAGGAGGCGTCAAGTGAGTTCCCATTTTGTTGTTGAGGGCGCTATCCTCAATAATAATTTTATCAGCCATGCTCTCGACACTCAGAGCATGAGCTGGTTGATGAGAGCCCCCACTATGCTTGTTGGTATTGACGTCACCCACCCTGGGCCCGGAAGCGCCAAAGGAACTCCATCAATTGCGGCTGTCGTTGCCAGCTGTGATTCAGGTTTTGCGCAGTACCCTGCCTCTTTGGAAATTCAGGAGAGCAGGAAGGAGGTGCTTTTGTCTGCGTTTATGACATCGTTTTTGACGACTGACCTGGTTTTGCTCCGTTAGATGGTAACAAATTTGGATAAAATGATGATCTCCCGTCTCGAGTTATTCAAGATTAGGAGTAAGAACACTCTGCCGCAGCGAGTGCTCGTATATCGAGATGGTGTTTCGGAGGTCAGTGTTTTACTGTTTTGTAGGTTAAAGTTTCTAATCCAGGCCGATCACAGGGACAATTTATGACGGTCGTACAGGAAGAGCTTCCGCTCATCAAGCAAGCATTTAGAAAGTTCGATACCCCTCAGAAAATGTATCAACCCGCTTTGACCATCGTAATCTGTGTAAGTCTATTCCGACTTGTGCATGACCCAATTTACTTGATTGTTTATAGGGTAAACGCCATCATACTCGATTCTTCCCAACGACAGAAGCCGATGCTGACAGCACTGGCAACCCTCGTCCGGGAACGGTCGTCGATCGCGGTGTCACCGCTATCTACCATTTCGATTTTTTCTTGCAAGGTTGGTGACCAACCCCCGATCTCAGTTTCCAGCTATTTCATGACGACTTGTTTCAACAGCTCACGGTGGCCTCCAAGGCACGACCCGTCCCACCCACTACTATGTTGTACACGACGAGATCGGCTTCAAAGCTGATGAACTTCAGGTGCTCACCAACTCCGTCAGTTATATGTTTGCTCGTGCCACCAAAGCTGTCAGCCTAGTCTCGCCGGCATACTATGCTGACCTCGCTTGTGAGCGGGGCAGGTGCTACTTGCACAAGTTATTGCAAGGTTTCGGACCACCCAACCCGACGGAAGAAAATGTATGGAAGAGTGCTGTCGATTCTTGGCAGGGAGGTGTGAATGGGAAGCTGCTGAAAGATACGATGTTTTACCTTTGATTCTTGAAGTGTCCAAAAGATGGTTGTTTGTACTTGTAACTTCGTTGAAATGTTAGAATCATGTTCCGGTGTATATGATTGTTGTTTCAGATGAACGTCCTCGTCTACTCGGGTTCAGAAGTTGCCCCAAATTCTCTTGCTCATGCCTTGACTTCACTACGAAGCGTCCTATTCCCACATTTTACAGTTCAACCGATCTCCCAGTCCGCATTACTCACTCAGCCATGGAAAACGTCATGCATCTTGTTGGTCCTGCCTCAAATCCAAAGTGCGGAACATGGCTTCGTATCAACAGCAAGTAGGCATATAAGAGAATATGTCGAAACAGGCGGCAAGTTCATGGTGTTCGGGGCAGGAGCATCTGTTAGATCACGCCTTGGATTTGGCTCAGATCTGACAGGGTTGACAATTGGATTGGAAGAGGCTCGACCTCTCGCTCTACCTCTAACGTTTTTCGATAATATGACCAAGCGCTATGTCACCTTTGACTTGAGCGAGGATAATCTCGAGGAAAGGAATCAGGAGGGTTCGCCGATCATCGTATCTTTGGTTTCTGATGAAGGGACTATACCTACGCACGTTTACCAAACAAACTCAAGGAAACTTGTTGGGTTTGAAGGACTCAGCAGCGTCTCCATACTCGCACGGCATGCAGATAATGACAATTCGGTTTCTTGTTTGGCAATGAAGATTGATAATGGAATACTCGCGTTGTTAAATCCAAATATCGAGTATCCTCTGAATCAGGAACCCGTTTCTTCACTTTTGTCCTCTGTCGATGTTGAATCCTCTGAAACGTCGAGGAGACGATTCCTTCGTGGCGTCTTGCGTAAGTTGGACCTAGATCTCCCGGACAATGACACGCCGGCTGTTGGTTCTCGGCCGCTACCTCAATTCCTCACATGTACACCCCGTCATTCGACGATCGTCTCAAAGATTGTGAATACACTTTCCCAATCACAATCATTATCGCTTACCGGAGAGAACCTGAAGGTGCTCCAGGACGCTGAAGACAAGTTTCACTTCCATCCATTCCAATCAGAGGAAAGTGTGAAATTACTTGCCTTGTCAGGACGCGCGGAGACGCAAGACCACGGGGAGATTTCTAATTGGCAGCCTAAACATATTCTAGTCTGTGAGGACGGGATGTTGCCTGAACGACAAATGACACCCCTTTTCAACTTCAAACTTTACTTTGAGGCGCTGCGAAGTGCAAGGGAACAAGAGAGATTAAAGGATCGCGAAGAAGACAGCTGGGGAATAGGAGAAGCCCTTTTGTATGGAGAAGTGGTGACCAGCACACAAACCATGCTTGCCAAGTGAGTTTCGATTTTCAACATCGGAAACCGAAGATTCATGATGTTATTGCCAGAAATCCTGTCCTGTTATCCAACCTTCAAACACCTCTCCTTTCTCTTGCTTCACATCAACTCGCAGGACGAGGTCGCGGTTCAAACATATGGCTGTCTCCGTCAGGTTGCCTGCAGTTCTCTTTGCTACTCCGCATATCTCTTTCCTCGACACCTACGACCCCTCCATTCCCTGCGGCGAAATTGGTGTTCATCCAATACCTCGCCGCGTTGGCAGTTTCTGAAGCATGTAGAGACGAGAATGTGCTAGGGGAGAAGCTGGGTTCGAAGGTGAGGTTAAAATGGCCCAACGACTTGTATGTCGACCTCGGGGTGGATGGGAAGGAAGATTTGAAGAAATTCGGGGGAATACTTGTGAACACCAATTTTCAAGGAGGAAAGGTGGATATTGTCATTGGTTTGTTTGATATTGACAAAGTCGTTTTGGTTTTGACTGACAATGCCCAGGATGCGGACTGAACATTCTCAATCGACCACCAATTGCTTCGCTTTTGCAGCTGCAACAGCTTTATTCACCTGGCCTTGCTGCCTCGGGAACACTGATTTTAGAACGTATCGCGGCAGTGATCATGACTAAATTTGAGGTCATGTGGAATACCTTTGTGCGGGAGCGTTCTTTTGAGCCATTTATGAGTTTATATCTCAAACGATGGCTACATTCGTCAGTCGTTCGGTTCCTTTATTTTCCTTATCAACATTGGAGTTGACTCCATGCGATTAGTGATCAACTTGTTACCCTTACGACTACCGACTCTCCTACTCAAGTGCGAATAATAGGCATAACAACTGACCACGGGTTATTGAGGACAGTCACTGAAAGAGGGTCTGCGTTTGAGCCAGCGGCGAGATGGCAACCTCAGTATATAGATTTGCAGCCAGATGGCAACAGCTTTGATCTCATGGCCGGATTAATCAGGGTTAAAACTTGAGCAAGATATTACAAGGCAAGTGAATGCATTATTTCATCACTTCCTTCGTCTCGAGAACGTTCTACTATGTTCTGTGTAAAAACTAGTAATTTGTAGTCATACTCCTGCAAACAATTGTATAATTTCCTCATCGCGCGAGCCAGAGCTGGTACAGCACCTCAAACCGCACCTGTCCATCTGGATTGAGAGATCGTGCAGTTTCCAGGTGTGCAGTACATCTTGGGTGTGTGAGACCTCTACGACCCCGAGGTAATCATTGAAGGTACCCTATACGTGAGTGGATATAAAATTTGAAGTGAGGGGTGAAACCAGTGCCGAAGCAATGATCTTGGTGACATACAAAGTGAGCCTTTTCAGCTGCGGGAGTTTGCGAGGAAGATGAAAAGGTACGGAGATTTTCTATACATTCGTCGTTGGGCTCTCGAGTCTCTCTGGTTTTGGTTTCATTGTCGTTGCTTGGGATCGAACCTTATCCTCTGTACTACCTTCTCGGCGTCCTTGAGAATCAAATGTGTTGAAATGGTCAGAGAAAACAGAGTGCGTGCAGTCTCATCATTGATCACCAAAAGTTGTGAGAGGGAAAGATTCATTGAGGTCGAGGAAGGGGAAGAGGGCGATCAGGTTGGGAAAGACTGCTGAATCATTAAGGGCGTCGAAGAGCGGAGAGAGAAGGAAAGGGAGTGAAAGAAGGGCTTCGCGCGGTAAGATTTCAAAACAGCTTCAGATTCAACTTGGTCAAGTTAAGTTTCGGTCGACTCGCCAGGAAGGGATCTCTATTTCATATCAGAATCCATACCAAAAAGATTGTGCTTTCGACATACACCACCCTCTTGAGAGCATGAACATGTCGACCTACAATTGGTGTCTACCCAGCAATTGAAAAAGAAGCTGTTGAGTGATTTGAGTCCAAAGAGTTCGCCACGGGAGGAGTCCGCAGCTATGAGGAGCCATAGATCGGTGGGGAAGTCGAATTCAGTCTTATTGGATTCGAAAATGTAGAGGCAAGACTCACATAACCATCTTATCTTAGTCCTGCTTTTCACCTCATATGGTTTTTGCCGCATGGATTCCAGCCCACGGGCGCTCTCGTTCCTAAGCTTCTATGGACACAATGAGGCTAACCAGAAGTTTGGCGCACTAGATTCCGCGTCCTCGTCCTGGGAAAGGCTAGTGCAAAACCATCTTACAAACCACTGATTAAAATTTCTCCAGGAAGGAGGAGTAAATGGTGAGTTACTCGATATCCCCTCCTTGCACATGTAGTGTGGCCACTTCCGTGGCTCGTTGAGGTTAACTGAGCATCTTTCGAAAAAATCATGGTCTCTTTCACCCATTGGGAGCCATGGCAGGTAAAAAATATAAGTGTGAGAAGAAAGTCGAACGGAAGGAAAAAGAAGCAAAACCAGGAAGGAAGGAGATAACGATAAAAAAAAAAAGAACAAACCAGTACCATTGTCGTCCACCTCGATATCTACATCTATGTTCATCGCAAGCTCACAGGGCAAAACTCCATAACGGGGGTGCCGCTGGCATTGAAGTGGTATGGATTCCATGTCGTCTAAGGACCCTCAGCGCCCGCTCGGATGGGACCGTCTCCATACCCCCGTGCCCTTCGATGATGAGCATCAAGGAACGCGCAGCAATTTGAGCGCACAGTCGCGTGTTCTCGTCCCACAGGCAGATGCCGGGAATGTGATTAGAAAATGGGATGGATAAGAGCTTCGCCGGTCTTCACGACCACCATTCGGCATGTGAATTCGTTGGGACCATTTCGACATTGAGCCCAGCGATGCCGCCCAGCACGCCCTTGGAGGGTGAGACGTCAGGTTTGCGCTGTCTGCGGTGGGAGGGCTCTTCAGTGACGAAGTCGGCTGGCGGGGGGAGACAAGGTGATAAGAAGGCATCGCGTTAGGAGGCGGGAGAGAGGATACGCAAGCGGGAACGTTCTAGACGGTAGTGGGAGTGGCGAGGAGGGTGAAATGATGACAGAGGCTCTATGCCGGAAAATCTTGAGGGATCACGGTCAAGACAAGACCTTGAAGAGATATCGAGGAAAGGGAAAACATATTGAAACCAATTTCTTTGGCCATCTTAAGACTTTTTTGAAAACAGGGCCTTTGGAAGGATTGCAACCTGGTGCTTCGATTTCGCCTGAAAAGGAAATGATCGCAGCGATAAGGTCTTCACTGGTCAATCCCTGACCTCCACCTAATCTTCGTACTCACCGTGTATTTCTCCTCTCCTGCCATGTCAATTGCGAACAACGAAGCTCAGTCGTCTGGCGACACCCTTCCGTTTAGGCAGGGAGCCTTAGATGCAGCATCAATTCGCCACGAGTGTCCTCAGTTTCGTGTCCTCATTATCGGCAAGGCAAATGCAGGCAAAACGACCATCCTTCGCAAGGTTTGCAATGCGAAACCAGATGCGAAGCCAATCGTATATGATCCGGAAGGAAAGAAGGTCCAAGTCGAACAGGGCGTAAGTCTTCTCGCGGTCTTGGCGGCACGAACTAACACCGAGGTCATTTGCGACAGTTGTTCTCGCTGTCTAAGATTTTTCAACGGAAGGCGGGAAATTCTGCAGATGTCCTCAACCCTTCTGTTGAGGTAAGCTGAACCAAAACCTGTTTAATCATTTGAAATTTCTGATGACTTCGTAGCGCGGGGAACACAACATTGAATATCAGCTCACCTACCCCGGCAGTAACTTTATCTTTCATGATTCCAGGGGTATTGAAGCTGGGTCGGAAAATGAATTTAATATTGTGAAGGAGTTTATCCAGAAACGAGAACAGTGTGATGACTTGAAGGATCAACTCCATGTTATCTGGTAGGCCATAGTCTCTTGGCAGATAAACATTACTATCACTTTATATGCCAACAGGTACTGTGTCCCAATGGATGATCAGCGCCCAATCTCTGGGGCTGAAAAAACCTTCTTTAGTTGGGGAACCAGCAGAGGTATATTTGTTGTTTCTTTTCTGAAAGTTTCTGACATTTTCAATCTCCCAAGTGCCTGTTGTGCTTATTTTCACCAAGTTTGATGCACTTAAAGACAGATGTTATAGTAAGTTAAGAGACCAAGGAAAGAGTCACCAGGAAGCAAAAAATGAAGTGCCTGGACTGGCAAACAAGACCTTTCAGGAAGAGTATCATTCCCGTATTGAAAATACCAAGTTTCCACCAAAAACATATGTTTGCTTGGAAGGTAATATATTATATGCTTCATTCAAGCTTTAAATTCTCACAAATACTAGAAATGGACAAGCAAGAAAATCAATGTTCTGGATTGTCTGAAAAAACCATGAATATTCTTGACAACAATGTTCTTGTCAACTTGTTTGTTTCAACACAAATGAACAATTTGGATTTGTGTATTAAGAGAGGCATTCAGTTGGTATCTTAATTGATTAAGTTTAAAAAATACTTTCAACATTTACAGATTGACCTGGACTTTAGGTAGTTATTTGTTCTTTCTGGAAAGTTGATTCTGATCAAATGTGATAGATGACCTAAATTGGATAGTCTTTGGTATTTTTCAATATTTTCCCAATTATTGGGTAAGAAAAGTGATTTTTTGTCAAAAGAAAACTACTCTAATTACAGTTGAATTCAGAATTCAAATGTAAAAATTCTAATTCAATTTACAAACCAAGTCTGACTTCAGTGTAGAAGGTATTGGTTGAATTTACTGTGTATAAATTGTGTTTTATATTGGATTTAGTATGTGAGTGAAGATTTATTGTAAATTATAAAAAGGTGTTTACTAGATTTTTGCAGAAAGTCAGCTGAATAACACTTGTAATAAAATCTGGAAACTGAATTCATTTACATTGCATGTTTAGCCAGTAAGTGCTCCATATGTCACTGGTAATTGTGTTTCTAACCAATATTGATTTAATCAATTTCATTGTAACAGGTGAGTCCAGTGCCTCTGATTTCTGAGGAGGGATGTTCTGATCAGTGTTTGCATGGACCAACATAGTTGGTGAGTCCAGTGCCTTTGATTTCTCAGGAGGGATATTCTGATCAGTGAAATTGTCTTTGCATGGACATGGACTAACATAGTCAGTGAGTCCAGTGCCTCTGATTTCTCAGGAGGGATATTCTTATCAGTCAAATTGCCTTTGCATGGACCAACATAGTGGGTGAGTCCAGTGCCTCTGATTTCTCAGGAGGTATGTTCTGATCAGTGTTTGCATGGACCAACATAGTTGGTGAGTCCAGTGCCTCTGATTTCTCAGGAGGGATGTTCTGATCAGTGTTTGCATGGACCAACATAGTTGGTGAGTCCAGTGCCTCTGATTTCTGAGGAGGGATGTTCTGATCAGTGTTTGCATGGACCAACATAGGCGGTGAGTCCAGTGCCTCTGATTTCTCAGAAGGGATGTTCTGATCAGTGTTTGCATGGACCAACATAGCCAGTGAGTCCAGTGCCTGTGATTTCTCAGAAGGGATGTTCTGATCAGTCTTTGCATGAACCAACATAGTCGGTGAGTCCAGTGCCTCTGATTTCTCAGGAGGAATGTTCTGATTAGTCAAATTGCCTTTGCATGGACCAACATAGTGGGTGAGTCCAGTGCCTCTGATTTCTCAGGAGGGATGTTCTGATCAGTCTTTGCATGGACCAACATAGGCGGTGAGTCCAGTGCCTCTGATTTCAGAGGGATGTTCTGATCAGTGTTTGCATGGACCAACATAGGCGGTGAGTCCAGTGCCTCGGATTTCAGAGGGATGTTCTGATCAGTGTTTGCATGGACCAACATAGGCGGTGAGTCCAGTGCCTCTGATTTCTCAGGAGGGATGTTCTGATCAGTCTTTGCATGGACCAACATAGGCGGTGAGTCCAGTGCCTTTGATTTC
>Ga0307514_10001137_pt1 | contig 36607 bp, 40 predicted proteins | sample 16_EM_MG_FD_203088 | JGI IMG/M metagenome (GOLD analysis project Ga0307514, IMG submission 203088) | Populus trichocarpa ectomycorrhiza microbial communities from riparian zone in the Pacific Northwest, United States - 16_EM | ecosystem: Host-associated > Plants > Roots > Unclassified | place... | reverse complement strand
TTTGAAGTATAGTTAGGAAGGCTGGGTAGTTATAGGGGGTTGTCTTCTCTTTTTTTTGGTCATGCGGTGGGCGCTGTGTCACGTGACTGCTACAAAATCTTCGAAGTGAAGTGGTTTTTCAAGTGTACCTACGGAGTACGCTGAGTGGGAATCGATTTTGTCCCGCCCACGAATCCATATTAAAACGCGTGCACTGAGTAGATAACAATTTAATGTCATAGGATAATGGAGTGTGGCCGGTCCAGTGCAGGCTTGATGCTAATATTACCCTGAGCTTGGCCAACTACCAAGATCCGCAGTACACAATTTTGGGGGGGTTACCTAGTAATCTCTCCAAACTTAACTACAGTATAAGCTTAAGCAAGCTTCTAATCACGTAAATCCATTTCCAAAAAAATTCCGGCTCCGGTTCCCGGCACTCCACTCGCTCAAATAAACACCGAGAGTTCAGGCCTTCGCCTCAATTTCTCTCGAAATGCTCCTGGATGTAAATCTTTACCAATGTGGATCTTGCAGCGAGAGCTTTTTGCTGGAATGCCTACTCCGAATATTATCACTCCTCCCTCTCTATGCAGCATGCAGGCTGTTGTGGGTATCTCCCCAGGTACACATGATCTTAAGGTATGAGTTCTTGGGATTAAAGAAGTACTTTGACTGATAGATGTAAGGTCTGGTTCATTAGATAGTCTGGTTGGCACGACCCTCCTCTGTACGTCGTGCCAACCAGACTATTCATTAGAGAGAGGTTATTTAGCCAAACCGGGCTTCCTGAACCGAGTACAGAATTTTCAACATGTGGCAACCCATGCACATTAGGAACGCCAAGGGCGAGAAAACACATATATACACGCCCATCCTAAGTCCCATGTGGTTTGGAATAGCTTCAGCCACTTGTTAATGGTGAGGAGTATGTGGAAGGCGTCTTAGTTGGGACACCATGCGGAGGCTCTGGGATGACCTGTTTAAATGTGAAAGGCTCTGGAAGTTCCACTGCGGGCACGGCTACAATTTAAAAGGTGAGTCCTTCAGAATAAGTTGTAGAGTGACTGACTGACTCAAGTCATTAGGTGATTTATGCTTTTACCCTGAAGCATCCACCGTAAAGAGGGCTTCAGATGGGTGCATCAGCGAAGTCCAACCCCGATACCGCCTTCCAGGGCGTCTTCCCATTCTAAGTATTGGCGTTGAACAATTTCCCCCCACCACTCTTAAAACTCCCACACTGATACCACATACTAGAGTGAATGTATGCATAGTCATATAGGAGATAGGGGAGCGGGGACCGGCTCCGGGGTAGGTGCGGTGCCTCGCAATAAACTAGATAGCCTGCAAGTAATGATTTCCCCCCACCCAAAAAAAAGCTCAAAATCATAGAGAGGATGGTGGGCAAGCCCTTTACCTAAGACGGGACTCACAACGTTCAAAATTGTGGGGTGATCAATTGGGTGCCAATGTATGTTTCTAGGTATCACAGCTCCACGAGTAATGCCACAGCCTTAAGCCAATTGATCACCCTCATTTATTCGTAGCTTATTCGAATTCTAATTTTCTAAGATTCTCCCCGGGCCTGCCAATGGTCTCCACTTTGAAACCCATTACCATCAGCCTCTTCTCATTGAAGATCAACCTCCCGTCAAAGATGAAAGCGGGCTTGTTCATTCCGTCGTAAATCCGCTCGTAATCAAGACGGGTATCTTTAAATTCCTCGCACTCCATGCAGATCACTATGGCATCTGCCTTTTCCGCTACCTGGTGCGCACTAGTTGCAATGCTGACTTGATTCTGCAGCGCTGGTAGATCGTCAACGATACCAGGCTAGCAAAGATTACTTCGTGGGAGTATTAACTGATACAAAGATGAGATCCGCCTCAATAATTGCCTTGTCAGCCTCTGTCGAGAAGAACAAGTTACACCCTCAGCTCTCCTTAACAACCTCATCGAGACCAGGCTCCTAAATTGGGGGTTATCTGAGTTCCAAGCCTCAATTCTTTGCGCATTAAGGCCAACAATTGTAACCTGGACATTGGGATTCTTCATCGCAATAACGGCACAAGTAGGGCCACCTATGACGATATTAGCACACTAGATGCCTTATAGTAAGGGGCATATTGAACGTGCTCAGCGTCATGAGATATCCTCCCGGAGACGCGGGTGTGCCGGGGAATGGGGTGGGAGTGGGGTCCTGCAACTTACCGACGTATCCTGCTCCAATACAACATATCTTCTGAACCTTCTTGTGGATTGATAGTTTCAAACAGTGGCCTGCTCAGCCGTTTCTCCGCAGGTGTAACAGCGCCATCCCTTGGTACTTGTGGGGTGCCCAGTGTTGGCCGTGTGAGCCGAGCCGCAATGGGGGAAATAATCTTATCCATCAAGGCAGTGTAGGTATCTTTTGGTCAATTGACTCTCTTGTACCTGAAAGGACCTGGAATGTGACATAGAGGTCGTGAACTGTCAATTAGGGGTAGCAATTAAGATCCTACTAAGTAATACCTAAGCAATAACGGCCGCTCGTTAACCAAGGGCAGGGGTGAAAAAGGGGAGGAAGAAATGAAGTATATAGATACATAGAGTATCCACATGTTGTTGGATAGCCAGTGTCCACCAGTATGTTTAAGCTTAAGGTATGATTGGTATCGTGTTTGAAGGAAGCCTGGCTTGGCATTGGCTTTGAAGGTAAAAAAAGCCCTTTGATTCGGACCCTGATGCACATAAGACTTCTATATATATAGCCAATATTTTGATCTTCAATATCTAAGCGGCTTTACCGCCTTGACCGCGCAACCAGTGCAAGGTCGGTTCTTGTCAAGGCGGTGCAATCAATTCAAGATTTTTCAGCCCTGTCAGAGGCATTACTTAACTAAGGTAGCGGTTCATTCTTTCCTAGTCCAGAGGAGGTACAGTGCCTACATTTGGTCAATGTACAGTATGTGCAACGTAGTTGTGCAACGTACGGACGAAATTGGATAGCAGGACCCCTTGTCTTTCCACCGTACATAGCAATGGATTTTTTTTTAAAATTTTGTATAGGCAGACAGGGGGTCCTACTATCCAATTTTTGTGGTACCGTGTTCTCGTGCCCAGACTGATTTATTTTTGTGTGGTAGCTTAAATCGAGTGGGTACTGGATTACTTACTGCGATGCAGGACTTTGAGTTGTTCAAAGAAATTGTATTTACGTAGTTCCCGCATGGTTCCCCCCCTTTATCAATGTACCCATTATAAGTGCTATGTATCTTTCCCATGCTCAAGCGAGTGAGCAACAGCAGTAGGATAACAGGTACATGTGCCGTGGGGTTTAATGCGTGAGCGCCGCACTGCACTCCATGTGTCGTAAATAATATGAACTGCCCCAGCAGCCAAAAACCTTGCCAAAAACATTATCCCAGCAGCTTTCACTGCCTCACTCTCACCCACTATCGCACTCCTTCGGACTCTCAGACAACATTTCTCTATTTTTTTATTTGGCTTTTGGGTTTATTTTTGGTGTCATCCTCACTTCATTTCCTTCCAGTCTCTCCCTCAGAAGCAACTGTACACCGATTGCCCTCCCACACTTCGTGCACACGAATTCGCTGGCCGAACTGATACCATACCTCCCAGCAGCACTCCCAAACCTGCTCAAGCCAACCCACCCTTGCGAATCGTGTTCCACTACCCGGTTTTTGTATACTGAGCTCCAAGCTAGGTCTTTTTCCTCGAGCCTGTGGGGCTGAAAAGGACTCCCCTACGTTGCGTAGGAAAGCCTCCGTGGTTCGTGGAAGCCGTACAGATTAAGGTTGGAACTAATCACCTCTATTCTAAGGGTTCACGTCCAGAGGCTGAAATGCTAATTTGGTCATAACTTGTTTATCGCTCGCAGCAACTGCAGTGATGACTGTCCCAAGTCCTGGCGAGCATTATTCGGAGTTCAATCAACCACCACACAAACAGCTCAACAACTCTTCTGTCTACACAAGGGGGGCCGGGTCCGACTACCAGGGCTTTGCTGCCGAGAGCAACAGATACTCGCTCACTAATGGGAGCCTGTCACAAGGCTCGGGTAACCAAGTATTCGGCACGACTAGAATGTCTTCCGTAAAAAACGAAATATTAGACAGTGAATCTGCCAGGAAGAGCATTCCAAGACACGTACCGGGCAGCTCTGGAGATGACAACTCAAGTACTGGTACATATGGGAGTGGGTCACTGTTCGGACCCATGGTCAACGGAGAGAGTACAGGACCGATGTCATCACCGCAACTCCCTTCTCTGGTAAACCCTAATAGCCAGCCTGGAACGAGTTCCACGACGCCAGGTACAAGTGGGTTCCTCACCACACCCAGCATCACTCAAGGTCAACCTGTAAAATATTCCTCCCCACATACCGTGGTTTCACCACAGACACCACCTACATCTGTTTCCAGCTCCACTCCTATCCAGCCATCGGCACTCCGACAAAGGCATACTCTTCAGGTCCCTGTGGTTACAACGAAGAACCGAACATCGATGGGGAGCATAACAGATACTGCCGTGTCGAGTGGGAGATTCTCTCCTACGACTACAGCCCCTCGAAGGGCTTCTATGAGCCTAGGGAGAAGAGGAACCAGATCAATGGATAATTATGTCGATGAGGTACCCCAAGACGAGGATGCTGCTAAAGCGGCAGAAGCGATAATAGCGAAGCGAGAGAGTAAGAGACGGCGAAAAGAGGAAGGGGAAGACGACAAAGTATTAGTAGGTACCAAGGTGGACATGAATCATGCCAATTGGATCACGGCCTACAATATGCTTACTGGAATTCGATTTGTGGTATGTGATACCACCTTTAATTTGTACCAAAACGCTACTTACAAAACCCGAATTCAGGTATCGAGAATCAACGCAAAGATGTTTAGACCACTGACTGATGCAGACTTTGATGCGAAGCACAAGTTCTCTTTCGACATGTCAGTTGTCATCATGTTTCTCCTTGCCCACATCAGGCGTGCTAACTATTAATTAGAACTGGCAATGAACTTACACCATCAGCAAAGTATGACTTCAAGTTTAAAGATTACTCACCATGGGTTTTCCGACACTTGAGGCAAGGCTTTGGTCTTGATCCTGCAGATTATCTTATGTCATTAACCAGCAAGTATATTCTATCGGAACTGGGCTCTCCTGGAAAGAGTGGCAGCTTCTTCTATTTCTCTCGGGACTACAAATACATAATAAAGACAATTCGCCACGGCGAGCATCTCTTCCTTCGACGGCATCTTAAAGAGTATTACCAACATGTAACCGAAAACCCGAACACTCTAGTCTCACAGTTTTATGGCCTACACAGAGTAAAAACTCCCTTTGGACGCAAGATTCACTTTGTTGTCATGAACAATTTGTTTCCACCACACAGAGACATTCACCAAACATACGATCTGAAGGGCTCGACTATTGGCCGAGACTATAGTGAAGAGAAGTTAGCTGAGAATCCACGTGCAACTATGAAGGACTTGAACTGGCTAAGGCGGGATATGCACCTAGAATTGGGTCCTACAAAAAAACATGTTTTCCTGGAGCAGGTTGAGAAGGACGTAAGGTTGCTGCAAAAGATGGGTGTTATGGACTACTCTCTTTTGATTGGTATCCATGATCTCAATCGAGGTAACAAAGACGATATCCGCAACAATGCTCTCAAAGTCTTCCAGCCTGGAGCTAGCACCAATGTGGAGGACGACCTGGAGAACACTGTGTTGGCGAGAACACCAAGCAAACTAGAGAACGCACGAAGGGCTCGTGAGTTACGGAAAGTCATCAACAAGGAGGTGCCTGTTACTCTTGATAGGAGCGCGAATAGGCTACCAGACGAGTATTCAGAGTAGGTCTCTTGGCCTGGTGCAGTTTTTCAAGTACTAATTGCTATTATACAGAAACAAAAACAGCATTTTCTACAATGATGATGGTGGACTGAGGGCAACTCATGAGACGGATGAGCCAGGGGAAGTTATTTATTATTTGGGTATTATAGACTGCCTAACTCACGTTTGTCCCCCTAGCCTCGTTTGGAATTGCCAGTGGAGCTAATCCTTTTATAGTATGGTTTCATCAAGAAAGCAGAGCATTTATGGAAAGGACTGACAGCCCCTAAGAATGAGATCTCTGTTAACCCTCCGGGCAGCTATGGAGACCGTTTCTTCAAATTCATATCCAGCGTCGTGAAATCTCCTGAAGAAGTAATAAGAGAAAGGGGGGCGTTCCGAGAGTCGAATTTGGAGGGTGGTCCAGCCGTAGAGGGTGTGGAAGGCCTCACTTGGCGGGAAGGGGAGAGCGGAGGAAGAGATGGAGTAAATGAGGCCAGCATTCCGCAGCGAAAACAGTCAGCGTTGAGATCATCATCAATAGAGAGACAGGGAGGGCCTACGATATTACCAATTGTGCAGGAGGCCGCGGAAGGGAGCAGTGGACGCAGCCTTAGCAGAAACGGGAGTGGCAGTGACAGCGGGGTCGAAGAGAGTGCAGTAATATCAGCAGCTGCGAGAAGGTCGGGAGTGGGAGAAGGCGGAAGAGAACAATACGCAAAGCAACTCCCCGACCGTCCTTTCCCAATCCAACACAAATACCACAATACGGAAGATCTTTCATTCCGAGTAGCAACAGTGTCGTCTTAAGATATTTGATTACAAGTGGGTTTCTCCCTCTCAACAAGTATCGTGTACATTAATGCAGCCTATTTGGTATATTGCATATAGCGACAATGTTTCTCTTTTCCCAAAACAAATTCTTTGGCTGCTAGGTTTTTTTTTTTTTCCTTGTGTTATCTCCCGCACCTGCCTGGGCTATTATTATCCTTGTTTTTCTCCTGATGTTGGGCACCTTCTCCTTTGCGTTCAGAGAGTCAAACGAGCGGTTTCTGGTCTGGTTTTTCCCTAATGTGTTTTATACCGTTCTTGTTTCGACAGGGCTGTTGGGTCTTTTTGCCTGCTCTACTTTATTCTGCATCTTGCTGTCTTCTGCGCTGTCACTTCCTTTACTACTCTCCAACTACACCCATAACTCACTCGCCAACACCAAACATATGGTGTTCATATTTCCTATGTCCAATCCACTTATTACACTCCCTCCTCAGGAACCAATCATCATTCACGGCAAGGAGGCCTACAAGATCTATCCTCAACCGATAAACCAGACATTCATTGAAATTTTCCTATATCATAATTCCCTTTGTTGACTTTATTACCATCATTCACACTAATTCTCCTTTCTTACCACATAGGTTAGTAACTATACTTAGAGCTCTTGTTATATTTCTTACCTTTTGCATTTTTGGTTCACTTTGAACTCTCCTCCCAGAGAACAGATATCTATCATATCCTCGTTTATGGGGGAAAAAAAATTTAGTGTCCTATTCTCGCCTAGAGCTTCGAATCCATATACCATTGTTACTCTTGCAGTTCGTTTTTTGTTTGCGGCGGAAGGGGAATAGTCTATTCAGGTATAGGTACTTCAATAAATTGGGATATATGAACTGGCTCAGGGTAATAGTAACGCCTTGCTCAAATAATTATTGACAATGGTAAATACATTCCTCACCACACTTGTGGTAGTACTCGGGGCAGGCAAGAAAGAATCGGAATGTGACGTTTTGGCTGCAGGCGGACAGGGGAGTTGGTCAAGGATTGGTCAAGGATTCAGCAAGGCTATGGGTGGGGGCCACGGTATGTCACTAGAAATAAAGGTATATATTGCGTATGATACAGATACGGATAGTTAGAAAATAATGACCGTAGCTAAACTGCATAGGTACTAGATATCTATATAGATAAATTAAAATATTAAGGAAGCAAAAGTAAGGAGTGACGAGATGTGAGTGCTCAAGTACAATAAAAGAGTGAAAAATATAGTTACAGTATCAACCGGTACCAGCTCCAGCTCCAATATCACCGAGTGACTTCAAGTCCTTACCAACGAGTATGTCCACTACGAGCTGCAATAACTGCTTGGATACGCTCTGGCATACTTTCCACGAGACCTTCATAAGTGCTAGGCATATCAGAGACGTAGTTCCACATGCGACGGATCTTAAGCTGTATTCCTTCAATGTAGTAGGACGCTCCTAAAGAGGAAGTCGACAAATATTTTGTGTGAGTTGTTGCCAAAGACCTTCAGATCAGGTGAGTGGAAACTAGCGCCGGAAGTTACGGAGAGTTGGAATAATGCCCCTGCATATTTTGCAGCGCCAGCACGCCATAACTTACCTAGAATCTTCTGCTTGTCTCTAGCCTGTTGACTTTTCAACAGGTTATGAGCACTTGCTCTACTGGGTCTCTCTCTCTCACGGTTCCGTCAACTATCAACCCCTCCTGTCAGTCGTCGCATATTTGTCCTACTGAGCCCTCCCATTATTCCTACCAGCGTATTACCGGTCAAGATGCAAACTCCCTCCGATCATTTCGTTACTAAGGCTGGCAGTATACCACGCCTTACCCATACCATTTTGCAGTTTGGTCCATTGCAATAAAGTATGTATTGATTGGGACCAATACCTGGGATATTGTTACTAGGGCTAAGGATGCTCCACAGGAAAGAGTTAAAAAATACCGAGAATATCACAGGAGATCAAATAAGGCGGTTTCTATTCTTTACGGCACTATTACCCCTGCGATTCAAGCGTATGTGGCTGGAGTGGTGGATCCCGCAGAGATGTGGTCAACCATTTGCAAAACAATGGACATCGTCCAAAATGAGTCTGGTTCAACTTTTATGCGGGACAAATTCCATCACGAAGTATTCAACCAACAGGATACTATTGATCAGTATATTGGCTGAATACTTTCTTATCAGGATCTCCTAGCCAACACAAGCCAGAAATTATCGAACGAAGATGTTATCACTAAGACTATTCTGAAGCCAGCATCAACGATTTAGTTTATGCCATCATCAATCCGGTAATATCCAACTTTATTTTGTGCCAGCAGAATCAGCAAGCGGGACGCGAGATGATATGTTAAGAGAGAAGGAGATCATTTCCGTGGATGGTGAGACTGGTGCGAAGGAGGAATTTATTGTCAAAAGACCTCATCGGACCGGCAATAAAAGGTACCTATGTGTTTGTCGTGGAAGCGGGCCCTCTTGTGGTACGTATTCTCTGTTCATTTCCCCAGCTCCACTTGCCATTCCCTCCGTAGGCGCGCCCTTGAGCTGCTCCCGGTAGATAGTGCTGGTCCCATTGACTATCGATATTGCGGCTAATAGAATTAGGTCTACCACAGGCCTAGTACTAGCCTCGGTATCCGAATAGACACATGATTGATATTTAAAAATAAACTCGGAAAGAGCAGACCCCTTTTCCACGGCTAGATCCAGCTCATGAATAATACCAGGGCCTAACTTGTCCAACAGCCATCCTTCTACTCTCGTATCCGTAATGGGCCAGATGTAGGGATTAATTTCATCTGGGATGTCACGCGGAGGATCGGTACGGCGGTGATGTAGGGCGAAGTGTTCCACTACCTGGTTTAATGTCTTCAGTTCCGTGATTGCAACATGTTGCACATCAGGTGGGGGAGGAGGAGACACAGCTCGAGCCTTCCCTTTACCACTAGTTGTAGCAGATGCTTTCGCTTTTTTTTGGCTTTTGGCCGCGGAGGAGGCTTGCTGGTTCTTCCGCTTCAAGTTACCAGACGCCATGACTGAGGGAGCAAGTGGGGGAAGTGTAGATAATTTTTGTTGGATGCGCGCAGAGCGTCTGAGACCTTGACCTGGATCTGCCATGATGAAGAATCTCGTGGGGCCGTGGTGGAGGCGATGAAACAATGTTTGTTGTCCATGAAGGATATGAGGGACAACAATCGTGGAGGGGTTGTGTATGGTTTCCTTACGACAGGGCAAGACTGGCAAATGCTGAGCTACGATGGCAAAGAGTTTCGCCTGACAGAGATTTTTCAGGTAGTATTTCAAGGAATGGCCAGAAAAAAAAAGCGATGGATGGAAGGTTATTCAATTCTGGTGGAGTGTATGTTGTTCGCATTGAGCAACGGAGGAATTGTTGAGAAGGAAGTGAAATAGGAAGTAAGTTTATTTTCATTTAGTAGTGGTTTTGAATAGCGATAGCTTACTATGGATAGGAAGAAAGAATCGGAGATTTAGTTTTTTTCAAAAGTACTTTTTGTACTGGTATAAGGGGGCCTTCGGCCCTCTTTGCGTGAGTCGCAAAGTGAATTAGCTAGCACCGATGAGAGGAAGTGCAATATTCTTAGTGTCAAAGAGGGTGGAGTGGCGCATTTGAACACCACCGACAGAATCCCATAGTCTGCATCAGGCATCTTACAAATGAAGTGACTAACATCTTGCCAGCTTTTGCCAGGGACGTTCTTTTTCTTATTGGTTGGGAGGAAGTATAATGCATAGTTTGTTGGAATACCAGGTTATGATATGAGGCTAGTAACAGTGGCAGCGGTACAGACGTGTGGCCAGTGAAGGAACACTTCACCCTTGTGTAAATATGTGATGTATGAGTATGTAGATGTGTATACGAGCATGTATTCCAGCAGACTGATGGAACGTAATGAACTGTGTGAATTGTCGTTCTATGTGAGCTATCCAGCTACCTATATATATATACACGAGGAATAGGTAACACATGCTTCTCATATGTGATTTAAGCTACACACAAAAATAAATCGGTCTGGGCACGAGAACACTGGTTACGTTATGCTACCATCGCATAATTCTTACAATGCACTTCCTCGCTAAATCAATTTGCGACTCACGCGCGCAAAGAGGGCCGAAGGCCCCCTTACCCCTGCGCTTCGCGCTCCGGAAACCCCAGTCGAGCCGCTCATCGCGGCTCTCTTTGATTCACTAAACGAATTTCCTATGTTGGACGTTATCCTATTCCATGCATTTATTCACATCCCTTATACCAGTACAAAAGTACTTTTGAAAAAAACTAAATCTCCGATTCTTTCTTCCTATCCATAGTAAGCTATCGCTATTCAAAACCACTACTAAATGAAAATAAACTTACTTCCTATTTCACTTCCTTCTCAACAATTCCTCCGTTGCTCAATGCGAACAACATACACTCCACCAGAATGGAATAATGTTCCATCCATCGCTTTTTGTTTCTTGCCATTCCATGAAATACTACCTGAAAACTCTCTGTCAAGCGAAACCCTTTGCTATCGTAGCTAAGCATTTGCCAGTCTTGCCCTGTCGTAACGAAACCATACACAACGCCTCCACCATTGTTGTCCCTCATATCCTTCATGGACAACAAACACTGTTTCATCGCCTCCACCCAAGCAGTCTTCATTGCTTCCACGACAAACACATAGGTGCCTTTCATTGTCGATCCGATAAGGTCTTTGACAATGAACTCCTCCTTCTCACCAGTCTCATCATCCGCGGAAATGATCTCCTTCTCTCTTAACAAATATATCATCTTGTGTCCTGCTTGCTGGTTCGGCTGGCATAAAATAAAGTTGGATATCACTGGGTTGATGATTGCATAAACTAAATCATTTATGCTGGCTTCAGAATAGTCTAGATGGCTCCCAGGATAGCCTTCGATGAGAATATGTCGCATTAGCAGGTCATAGACCAGTTTCTTCGTCTTCAACATGGCATCCGGCTTGAGTCCTTTGAATGTAGAATTGCCTTGTAGCATACTCTCAACTGGAATCACGTTGTGGGACAATAGGGTTATTGGGAAGCCTAGTCTTGCCTCGGCTCGCTCCAACGTCACGCTGGAATATGAAGTCTTATACTTTGTATTGGCCTTTTTCTTCTTCGTCTCAGTGTTGTCGTCAGACACTGTATTATGGATTCCTGTCGACGAATCAATAATTCGATGTTCGTCTTTGTTGCGTCCTACGCCTTGGAGTACTGAAGTCACCTCCGTTTAGCTTCCGAAACAAAAAATAGCCTGCGTATTTCTATCCGACTGAACCTACCGTCAGAATGGCTTGTCTCTGTGTCGGGAACCTTTCGCGCCTTCGTCTTTGCTCTTTGTTGTAGAGCTTTAGGTTGAAAAATAGATTGTTTGAAAAGCCTGGCTGTGTATGATAAGTTCAATATGATCACATTTGATGAACATAGCATACTTGTGAGAGACCAACTGATATGCATCTTCTGGCCCATGAACCGGAGCATGGCTTTCTCAGCTGTTTGTGATAGGTGGCTACTGGTGTACTGAGCTCATGTAGTTTGAAATCAGTAAAACATTTCTGATGTGGTGCCTATTTACGCAAGGTGGTTAGCCTACTCTTGGCTATTACCCAAATGGGTGATGCGCTGCTTTAGGCCACCTTTATAAAGGTGCGGGTGATATGCAGCGACTCTAAGTCACCACCCGCAATCGCTTGTGGGGGAGTAGGTACGGTACTGTACCTATACCATCGGCGCCCTACAGTAGATCCAATCGAGCATGGTCATTCGATCGCCAGTAATATACTAGCTGCTTTTGGCAATCCCGTATTATCATGCAAGCATAGTGGTGAGAGCCCATTCCAGCTAAGTTGAGATCTATGGAAATAACTACGCTCCACAACATGGTTACCCTCACGCTCCACCAAAATCAACCTAATACCCAATATCCCCCCTGGCAATATGACCTTCCTGAAGACCACCCCCTCCCTCTTCTAATCCCCCATATAGGCCGAATAGCATGCGGGTGAGCCTGTGGCTGCTAGCAGGCCTTTACCTACCATGTATATCCATGCCACATCAATACTGGAGCGGGGGTCTGCAAGGGTGCAAAACGGGAGGGTCTCAACGAGAGGCACTAATATGTGCAAAATTGTGAATTTCGAGAATTTACATTAAATGAACTAAATCTTTTTCATTATGCTACCCTGAAATTCGCACGTCAATTCCTTGTACCAGCGCCCTCCAGAGCGTCCTCAACCACCACTAAGAGGTATCCAATAGCCCTAAGATCCCCAATACTCGTCTATTTCAGGCTGCAAGGGTTGCATTGGTCGCGGCAGTATGCTAACACTTTCCGAGGTCCATGCGATAGCATGGGCGCTGGTGCAGGGTGCTAGGAGAGCTACAGAGTTGGATGCTAGACTAGATACTATGCTATATTGTATTCTATGCTGGATGCTGGACACTATATCATCTTTAATGCTATATTAGATGCTATTTTCAACCCTAGGTTGGAAATTTAGGGATTTAGAGCAGCTAGGCTAGATGTTAAGTTGAACTCTGTGTTAAGGTTGATCATGGGCATATATGGGTACTGTGAGGTGAGGGGGTCAAAATGCCTCTGAAGAAGCCAGCATACTCTCGTGACTAAAGCGACCCCTGCAGCCCCAAATGGACGGATATTGGGGCTCTTAGGGCTATTGGAGGCCTCCTAGTGGTGGCTGAGTAGTCTAGTTACACGACCCCCCGTACAGCTTGACCCATCCCACCCGCTCATATTACCATGAGCCCAACGTACCGACGGATTCTCTTTTTTTTGGCTACTACGCTGCCATTAACCGGCAATCCCAATGCTCTAAGCAAGTTGTCGACACTCGCGGCTAGAAGCATACATCATTTAGTTTGAAACAGATATGTTTTTAGTAAAATCTGGCTTACCATTTAAACCGTTGATATCTGCACTTATTTATCAGAAATCCTCAATGATTTCATTGTTCGCATCTATGCTCTAATCTGTGTGTTTCATCGGCAACCCTTGAGTTGAACAGACGAGCAAGATTGTTGTTCTCCCTATTGTCATGTCAGTTCTAAGTCACATAGATTCAGGATACAGTCGAACCTCTATATTAGCATACTCTATATATGCATAATCTCCCTATTAGAATTGAGCATGCCGGCCCGAATTTGGGACTATGGCTAGACAAAACCTCTATAAACGCATAACCTCTCTAATAGCATCGGATCTTCCAGTCCCGACGCTAGGCTAATATAGAGGTTCGACTGTATAACAAATATGTATATGCACATACGATCGTGTAAACTGCCGAAGCATATTCTGTTGATTCCGTTCTACCCGATCCAGTTGTACTTGCATTAGTGCTAGCTGGCGAACAATATTTGCCGCTGCCATGTTCTGTATTTTGGATACTTCCGTAGTAGCGTTATCCATTTCTGCAGCTGCATTTCGAAGCCCGTTTGCTGTGTTGGTCATCGAGGCCGTCAAACTGTTGAAATCTGGTTGAGCCATATTCAATAGTAACCCTAACTCTTCTCCTGACTCTTTTTTTTTTTTTTTTTTAAAGAATCATTAATCGCATTCATCCTATGTAGAATATGGCGATGGACTGCAGCTCCCGGTATACCGGGTGGCCTCTCTCTCCCACACGGGCCAGTCCCTGCCCCTTTCTCCTGACTCTTCTCCTAACTCTTCTCGCGCGTTCTTGTTGTAGCGTCATGCGTTGGCTGTGTTGTCGACTGAGCGATAAGTAATCTAACTCTAGTTGTAACTCGTTCATGAATGAGGCATTCGCGTCCTTTCGAGATGTTGTACTGGTTTACGTTTAAAACACTGGAAGATTGAAGGTGGGTCTTTTATGCAGCCTGCTAGCGCTGACTTGGCGAATCCCAAATCGGGTAACACTACGGAATGTTGCTGCTTTATCCATCTTTATAAAGGTGGGCTGCCATTTGGCATAGGGCTATAACCCCGGTCAGCGGCGAGTGACCAGCGGCGACTCTATGTCGCGACCCGCAACTGTTTCTTCCCTTGCATGATATCGTCGAATATATACCGCCGTTGCCAAGAACAGGCTAAGATGTTGCATAACCTTTGAAGTATTGAAATCTTTGAACTACAATAACGAGCGAGGACAAAGTTGTAAAAGGTTCCCGACACAGCAACATACGAGGAATATTCTTTCATACCTAATGGTAGATTTATGATTACCTGGTGCTAGATTGCCCGTAGGCAAGTGGAGTACTTACTGATCTGTCGGCAGGACTCTAAAATAAAAATGTCTGACGATAACGCAACCTCGAAGAGAAAGATGAAGTGGAATAGTTCTTATTCTGCGATGAGTATGGAGGAAGCAGAGGACAAATTGGGCTTCAGAATACCAACACTCGAGCGTAAGGCGATATCGGTTGCAACAATGTTGGGGAACGCAAAGCATAGGCTAGAAGAAGGGGATACAGTCGAACCTCTATATTAGCATACTCTATATATGCATAACCTCCCTATTAGAATTGAGCATGCCGGACCGAATTTGGGACTATGGCTAGACAAAACCTCTATAAACGCATGAACTCTCTAATAGCATCGGATCTTCCGGTCCCGACGCTAGGCTAATATAGAGGTTCGACTGTACTATATTTGGAGAGTACCCAGGAAAAGGTTTATGACTGGATTGTGGATCACATTAAGGGCGAAGGCTATCCTACGCAGTCGGATCGGAACTTCAAAGAAGTCAACATCAACGACTTGGTTTACACTATAATTATTCCAATCGTTGCCAATTTCAGACGCCAGGGACACCGTAACATACAGTTGTTAAGGGAGAACAGATCATTCCAACAGATTCTGAAGTGGGCGGCTATGAGGAATTTGTTGTCGTAGACGGGATTACGGTGACGAAAGAAAGGTTTGTCCTCATAGTAGAGGCAAAGAGATCGTCTCTCGGAGATGAAGCAGTATTTACTCTCGATCAAGGATATGTGGGATAGCAATGGTGGAGGCGAGGTGTACGGTTTCGTACCAACGGGAGATCTGTGGCAAATGATCACATACGATGGAGGATTGTTTCGGATGTCTCGGCCGTTCTTTGCAATGTTTTCTGGTATGGAGGAATTATAACGGACTAGAAAACTAAGACGGAACAATACACGCTAGGGTGACCAAAAGGATATCCATTTTAAAGGTTATGGGTCCTCTATAGCTTCCGCTGCACGGAGACTCACTGATTTCTTACTCTACCTATAACTCTGTCCACTAAAAGGAGAACTGGATTTCTGGGGCTCCAGAAACCCGATCAAACAATGCCTCCAAAGCGAAGAACCAGGACTAATCAACTGAGACTGGATAACGAAGGAAGAAGGACTGGTGCAAGACCCTCTGAGAAACGTGATGGCTGGCATGACATGGAAATGATCCTGCTGCATGTTCCAGGGGCATGGAGGGTTACTATAGATCCACCCCAGATGAAGCAGGGAAAACGGATGACTGGAAGCAGAAGATCGACTATGCGAGATCTGAAATTCATTCCCCAGAGCGTCAGAACTAATCCTGGACCCGGAGACAGCATATGATTCCTGGAAAATATTTGAAGACAAATACAGTAGTAAGAATGAGGTGGTAGCTCAACGGCTTCGAAAGGACTTTGCCTCTGCAAAGATGATGGAGCAGAATGTTACCTGCGGTTTGGCATATAAAAATTATTTCATCAAAGGCTGTCCTGCGATACAGAGTCTTGTTCCCTAGCGACGCAGTTGGCGCATTCACAGTGACGCACTTGGCGCATGGATGGGGCAGCAGTTGGCCCAACCCTCATGTAGTTAGTGTAGGTAGTTAGGCAAGCGCAGTAGGCGCACACACAGATCGTGTTGTTCCGTGCGAAAACCCAAACCTTCAAAGGGGCGGGAACGGGGCCGTCTCATATGGAAAAGACGTATATATCTCTGTATATAGACTCTAAAAAAAAATTTTTAAAAAAAGTCTTGTTCTGGCTAGTTTGTTTTCATGCTCTTCCTCAACTGCTTGGGTGACAAACCCCTTGCCAACTACAAACTCAACTATGCATCATACTTCCTCCTAACCAATAAGAAAAAGAACGTCCTTGGCACACAACGCGTGCAAAGAGTCACGAGCGATAGTCTGGGTACGAGAACAAACATATCATCTGGCCCATGAACAAACGTCTGTGGCGAGACTGGGCGGCTATATACTGGTAACAAGTTGTGAATGAGAGCTCTGGGATGGGAAATTGGCCAATTGCCAAGACCACTACACGCCAAGATTTAGCTTAGTCATTGACCTGTCGCCAAACGTCACAAATGTGAGTAGGTATACCCCACTCAGATCCAGTTTACATCTACATGTAAATGAACCATATACTAGTTTGACACCATACCTAGGCCAGTTGATTTACAGACGATTTTATTCCTTCGCATCTTTATACTCAAATCCATCTCCAAGTGTAACCACCCCTTATTGCACTCAAGATGTTCATGCTCCGTAATGTGGGGAAGTATATTTTTGGGGACTCTTCCAAACCTGAAATCATTCACCTAGACCAGGGGCAACTATACATCATTCGACCAAACTCCCCCAAAGGATACAGCGAATGCATGTAAGTAGCCAGAACCTACAAAATGCTGTTAAGGTAGTGTACTGGAGATGCTGATAAAGAAACAGCTTCAAAGATGCTGCAGCCTGCATCCGAAGAACATCCACTATATATCAGTATCAATTAGTCATCCAGAGAGCCTATGAAGAGGGGGAGGAGCAGCTTCTTGACGACGCAGAGGATGCGGAGGATGCCAAGGATGAGAAGACCTTTTTGTTGGATGAAACTCTGCACTTGAGATCTACAATCAGAGATGGGTGTGCTGTGTTTGCCTGGCGGGACCTATCTGGAGTAAGTCACTTGGGGACTTTCTGCTTATGAAAATCACTAAGTATGTCTTATATAGGACCAGGGGGATCTTTACAAATTCATTTGTGACAGTTCTGTTCAACCCAGTGCAGCGTCAATGTTTGAACTGGTGGCCATTCAATGCCAATTTGAAAGGAAGTATAGGAGATCACACGAGACTGCAACTGAGAAGGAGTTACGTGGATTTTCATTCTCGTAAGTCTGCGTTATAGCTCCAGCAACCCCAAACTCACTAGTAACCAGGGAATCTATACCATCTGAATCTGCACCCGAGACACCTGTTGCAAGCCCACCGAAGACTCGAAGCAAATCAAGGAAAGAAAAGGCGGTGAAGGTAGCCTTACCAGAGGCGGTACCAACTGTTGCTCCTGCCGCAGCCCAAGCGCCTGCTGGGGAGGAACTGGCCAAGGAAAATGCGGAATTACATCTCTTTGAAATTTCCAGTGGCACCTTCGTTATACAAGAGCCTGAAGTCACTGCTACTGTTTTGGAGGTTGGTGGTTGGGAATGTGAGTGCTAGGACTGGGCGAATATATCAGCATAGAGATAGGCTAATGCCCTATAGATTGGCTGCAAGTCGACAGTAAGGACAAGTCCTGGCTGGGCCTGCCTGTAGCTGCAGACCTGAACCCAGTATTCAACTTTGAGTTCCTATCCTTTATCTTCAACCACTACACGGAGGATGGGAGTGCATATTCCTGGCTCTTGAGGTTTCGGGATATGGAAACCGAAGAAAGATTTCAAGAGGGTATTATGCGGGCGCTTTGGGAACAACTCAACCAACAGAAATGGCTCAAAACAAAAGCAGATGAGCGGGACTACATTTTGGAGGCCTTCAATGATATCACCATGGAAGATGCGGACAAAAAAGAAGAAGATGGGGAGGAAGAAGTGGAGGAAGATGAAGAAAGTGGAGATGAGGCTCGTTCCGAACATTATGATACTGATGAAGAGGAGGAAGATGTGTCTAGAGACCCCAAGGACGGAAGCCAAAACAGTCAGCTTGCTGTCGGCTACAAACATGATAGATCATTTGTTGTGAGAGGCAACAAAATCGGAGTCTTCAGACATACTGCCCGAGGTGGTCTGGAGTTTACCACCAGTATCAATAAGGTTGCCACACCTAAGGGCAAGTTGTTTGAGCCGAAGAAGGTAAGTTTGAATTCTTAATCCCAGGTGTAGAGTTTGCTAATGTAACTAGGTCATGTTACATGGGGAAGATCAGTCAATGGTCTTGCAAAATGGAAACGACCCCAACACCCTTTACCGAATGGATTTGGAATATGGAAAGGTGGTTGACGAGTGGAAGGTGCACGACGATATTCCTGTGACCACCTTTGCGCCAGAAAATGTGAGTTCGGGCGTCTCCTCCTTTTGGGAGTGCATATACTGAATCTATCATCCTAGAAATTTGCACAAATGACTGGTGAACAAACGTTTCTCGGCCTGTCAAATAATGCACTATTCCGTATCGACCCGCGATTATCTGGAAACAAGCTCGTGGAGTCACAGCTAAAGCAATATGTCTCAAAGAATGACTTTTCTGCAGCGGCCACAACCGAAAAGGGTTATATTGCAGTTGCGTCAAATAAGGGTGATATTCGTCTCTTTGATCGTTTAGGCATCAATGCGAAAACGCATATTCCAGCACTTGGAGAAGCGATCATTGGCCTGGACGTTTCAGCAGATGGCAAATGGATTTTAGGAACATGCAAAACTTACCTGCTTTTGATTGATGCAGAACAAAGGGAAGGGAAGAACGTAGGTAAACTTGGTTTCGAGAAGGCTTTCGGCAAGGATTCTAAGCCTCGCCCAAGGCGTTTGGGCCTCAATCCATCGCATGTTGCTCAAATGCAGGTTGAAGCAAAGGCACCGTTGAGTTTCACCCCGGCAAAGTTCAATACTGGATTAGATGTGCAAGAAACTTCCATTATTACATCCACCGGACCATTCATGATCACTTGGAACCTGAAGAAAATCCTTCGCGGAAGCCAGAATCCATACACCATCAAACGCTACGACGAAGAAGTCAAAGCAGACAATTTCAGATTTGGGAGTGACAAGAATGTCATTGTTGCACTTCCAAATGAGGTTAATATGGTAGCAAAGCAGACATTCAAGAAGCCTACTCGTGAGAGCATCTCAACACCAATGAGAAATCGGAAGTCAAGAAGTTCGATTGTCGATTCAAGGTATTAGTAACATTGAAATGCGTTACTACTTTGTTATATTGGGAGGGGATACTATTTTCCGTTTTGATACAGTAGTAGTTAGGTCATAGGGTTCATGATGTAGCTTGTCATATACTTAATTGGCCAAGAGTTCATTCGAGATCTAGAGAAATGTCTCGCTTTACTTACTTAGTTAGCAGTATTCTAGAAGAACGGTGCTTAAGAATCTGCTGCGGAGGCGCGTCACCTCGGCATTGAAAGCCTCATTTTACGTGTGCGTCCGCCCTGGAGTTGTTGGCAACATCGTTTCCTAAGCCCCATACCAGTACCGACTGTGAAACTCACAACAGGTGACCGGCGCAATCTCCCAGTGTAGGTACACGATTGCAAGGCTGAGTCAAAGCCGAGAGAAATTTCGAAGCTGGATCCTTGTTTCATCTGGTAGTGTAGTAGTTTTCAGGCACTAATCGGGGATATAAGACTGAACGCGGCCCCTACATCATATTTGGAGCACGTAGAACGTACCCAGGATTCGCTTTCTCACGGCCAGGAAACATCCCCGCGTTTCTCCCGAAATCACGTTGCCTCACAAGCTAGAGTTCGTCTTATAAAGCTACCTGACAACAAGGCCGTTTCAACAAGCGTACTCGGGCATCTTGAATTCCATCAACCGCATTGCAGTTCAGGGCTACAGGAGGGAAAGGAAAGGCAAGAGGAACAGTCACAATGGACGGTGGAGGGAGTGTGGGGAATGGAGTCGGCAATACGGGGATTGGGGGGATGTTGGGGAGTAACGGGGCGGCCACTGGGTCAACCCAAACACTCGAGCAGATCAAAAAGGCATTGGAAATGGTCTACGACGTACGCTCTTCGAACGAAGCTCGAAAAGAAGCTGGGGTGTTTCTCGACCTGGCGAAAAGCAATAAAGAAGCACCCGCTCATGGATTTGAATTGGCTATCAACAGAGCTCATGACCCAATCGTCAGGCATTTCGCTCTTTCACTTCTTGAACACGGAATTCGGTACTCCTGGGACGGGTACTCGGCTGAGCAAGCCACGGCTGTGAGGGGATGGGTACTGGGGTTGGCAGAGAATATTGATTGTGGAGATCCAATCTTTCTCAGAAACAAGGTGGCACAGCTATGGGTTGAGGTGGCGAAGAAGGCATGGGCAGCTGAATGGCTGGATATGGATGCATTGCTAGTCAAACTATGGGAGGGGACAGGGGCACAGAGGGACCTCTGTCTATATATTTTAGAGACACTGGTCGACGATATATTCAACAGGGAGGATTCTGCCGCTGGAATAAGAAATGCACCTCTTACGAAGGCATGCATTGATATATTCACACCAGCGTCTGTATTGCAGGAGAATTTCCCAGGTAGAGAGCCCACACCTGCAGTAAGGTGTGGAGATGGGGGTTGGTTAGTGAGGCTGGTAGATATGTTGGAAAAGTGTCTGGACCAAGGTGTAGAGAATGCAGAGGCAAAGGCCTGCGCCGGTAAGATTTTGTCGGCTTTGAAGGTGTCTATGGGATGGTGCATCCCGAAGTGAGTCTCCGCTGCTGGTGTGCATAAAAAGCTATGCTAATGGATGGGGATCCTACAGGGCCGTGACACATGCCAAAGTTATTGACACCGTAGGGCGAGCTCTGACGATGCAGAGTAATGGCATTCAGATGGTAAGTATCGCTCAGGTTGATCCCAAGAGTAGGCTAACTAGTATGATAGGTTGCCACAGAGTGTCTCCACACGTTGTTCAGTCGTCCCCTCCTCGCCGATAGTGACTTTGAGCAGATAGTTCTACCCATGTATCATGCGAACACCGTAGCCCTTCTCACAAGTATCTATAATTGGAGGCCGGTGGACGCTGATGACATTGACGAAGAGCGATATGTGTTCTTGAAGAAATTTGCTGAGGTACATACGAATTCCCTGCATGAGATAATCCACTTTCTGACCTTGTGAAAGATGATGGCAAACCTGGGAAGTGCGATTGAGGAACGGTGGGAGATCATAGTGAAGCATGCAGATCTGCCAGGATTCATGAAACTTCTATTCGACATTGCTAGGCATGAAAGTTTGGCTGTTTCGATACCGGTTATTACTACCTTTGTGAGGATAATGAGGAAAGATACATTGAGCGAGTCTGAGGCAGTATTGCCCTTGATACCCGGTCTGTTAGACTTATGCAGTACTAGGCTCATTCACGTAAGAGACCCTGTGAATTTCGACCTCCCGCACACAAAAATATGATCGCTGACCTGAATTGCGGTGAAGTATGAATCCCTCCCTGAGGGGGCCAATGCATCTTTGCTATTCCTTAACGAAGACCTTGATACCATTCCTGAAAGACATGCCTTCTTAGGAAATTATAGACGATTCTGCTCAAACATTGTAGAATCCATGGTTAGGAAACGACCAAGGGAGGCCTTTGAGTTCATATTATCCCGCGTTGATGTATTCCTGAATGAGTTGCAAGCTGAGCAGCCTGTTTTCCGATGTGAGTCTGCACCGAAGGTATCCATTCGTTATTGGATCTAATAACATCACAGATGAGAACTATGATAAGAACAATCTGCCATTCTTAAAAGTTGACGCACAGTTCACAGTAGTGGAAGCCGCCCTGAAGGGCTATATGAAATGGGTCGACCACTCACAAGAACCTGGAATGGTGGGATTTCCCTAATCTATTCACCTTACCGGACCAATTCTAACTTCTAATAGGAAAACAGCCGCGTAGAGCTTGAGATGCATTTGGAGAGATGGTGTGAAACACTTATTACAAGGTCCTTTGCGGATCCTCAGGTCAAAAAGCGAGTTATTACTTTGCTTGTGACCTTCTCAACATCGGCATTGGACAAAAAGGCGGACCTGATGCTTAAGATCCTGGAACATGTGAGTGCACCCCCTGTGACTGATAGGTTTAAATAACTAATGAGCCTACTTAGGTCCTACTGACGGACACTCGGGATTTACCACAATATCCTGCCTATAGCGATGCTATCAAGTACCTTCAGACTGTTTGTACTACAGAGATTCAAAGATTGGCCATGAAAATGCCCGACCACTTGATGGTGAGTGTAAGCAAGAGTCTCATATGGGAAGTATCACTCACAGATGTAGATCGTATACGATCAACTAAAGGGCAAGATAGACGAGCTCATCGCCAATGGTAAATGCGATGAAAGGCAGGTTATCGCTTATCATACATTCTTGTTCACAATAAAGTCAGTATTGCCCCATGCATTGGGTTCTTTGAATTCAGCTAATCTTCCATATAGTCATCGAACACGCAACATTGATCCTGCTATGCGCCAGCAGAGGTTAAATGATTACATCTTGCCGTTGACAAGTGCATGGGGCAGTGCTGAGCTCACCAATTCCCTCTCACGCTTCGATTCATTCTGTGCATTGCTAGGCCTGGACAAAGTGCAGGAGTACATGATCACCAACCATGTTCATGAGATTAAGGATTTTTCTGCCCATCAACTTGATCAGCATGCATTAGCTCTTCAGGCAGATTTGCAAGAGAAATTCAGAGTGCTACCAATCCGGAGTACAAAGGCCTTCATTACATGCTCTACAGAGAAGCTCAAGAAGGGCTCCCAGGTCTACAACACAACTTGTGCTCTATGGCATGACTCTATTCCCGTGATACTACCGAACCTACTCAAGTTTATCACGTAAGTCTAGCTCGTTGTCTCACAAACCACAATTTCACTGACGAACAACTAGGCACGCCCATGCTTTCCATAATCCAGAAAACTGGGGCAATCTTCCACCTGAGTTTCAGCCAGTGATCAAGAGGGTCTTAACTGACCGCTTTTGGCAAGCTGGAATCTCTACTGGGAGCAGAGATGAATTTTATGAGAATGTTTCCAAAACTAAAACCACAATGGAAGGTTTGGCATCATCCATCCGTGGCGCCATCCGCATGGTAAGGGAATGCTGCTACTCAATATTGTGGTGCATGAGCAGGCTTGACGTGCATTTCTTCGGTATCCACGAGCTTCCAGGGCCACTTGCCCATGCGCTATTTGCGGATGCCCACGTCCTCTCCTCACATCAAATGTCGATTCTACTGAATATGACGCGCTACATTATTGATGACTGCCCTCCACAGTATAGGGGGCACTTCCTCACGCCTTTACTTGCGACTTTATTTACGCAGGTAGATAGGAAAGTGAGCCTTGAGTGGACAGCTTTGCTGGAGAGGGCACAAATGCAGTTAGGAGAGGAAAAGCTGGCGGAGGAAATGAAGGAAGAGAGTATATTACGACAGCTTACGTATATTGCCGTCCTCATCGTTGCAGGATTGGTCGATCCATCCAAAACTGGTAAGTTACCCGTTCCTTCCTATATCGGTGGGCCTGAGCTGACAACGTTAGCTGATGTTGCCGGTCATGGGCAATACTTAAATACAGCCGCTGCAGAAGTTGAGCTTCCCAGGACTGAACAGGGGATGAGGGAGTTTGTGCTTTCCAGTGATGGAGTACTTGAGCCACTAATTCTCTTCTGTACTCATGCTTTGCGAATGCGGGATTCCAGGTGCTGTGGCATTATCATTCGCGTATTCAGGTCTATTGTACCCGAGTTCACTGAGGATCGGGCTGACATCAGGGAGTTCATTTGCCGTGAAGTGCTGATGGCGGCCATTGAAGTAAGCCCCTCAGATAGGCTAAATTACCTTTCAGCGCTAACATAAGACCTACCTCAGTCCTTAAATGACGATTACTTTGTCGACGTCCAAAAGGATTTGGCGCAACTTATTGCCACCATCTTCATGCTATATTCACCTTCTTCACAAACACCCAGGAACCTGCTTCTCAGTCTACCAGGAATCACTGAAGAGAAAGTCAACATTGTGGCTACAAAGCTACAATCGTGCAATTCCACAAGAATACAGAGAGCATTGATGCTGGATCTACTTGATGGACTCCGTGGCGTAGCGATGAGTGAGAAAGGGAAGGTTATTCATAAGCCAAGGATCCAGGAGAGAAAGCAGCAAGTGCAACAATCAACACGCCACTACAGGCAGGAAACCCCAGAGTTGGGTGGTGTTGCAGATATGTTTGTTTAGACAGAGTGCTAGATTGGAATCACCAGATCTGGGTGTATCAGAACCACTTTGGGGCGGGTTTTGCTTAGTTAAGGCGTCTTTGGCGGTCTGCGAGCAGTTTTCATATCTATTTTTTTTTTTTTTTGAGGATATCTCCCTCATATAATATCTTCTCTTAGAACCCTCTAGGTAGGTTTGGCTTGATAATTGCGTAGCTAAGCTGTTTGAAGTTTTTTTTCATATCTGTTAAGTAGACGTGTACTTGGCAAGAAACTAAATTTTCCCCACGCACTTCTATCTTTCCTCAACCACAATCTTATACCAGCAATGGAAACCAGCAACTCGCCCGTCAAGAAAAGGCCCAGAACCCAGTCACTTCCACCACTCCCCACACTAGTTGCCTGCCCGGCAGCTCCTATCGCATCCAACGATAAGTCTACGAAACGGTTGATCGTAGTGCTTGCACAGGCCTGTCTGGAGACCCACAAAGTTAATACTGGAGGCGCCGAGAAGTATGTGTTGTTGAACTCGGATGACCATATTGGTGTATTGAAGAAGATGGGGAGGGACATTAGTGATGCTAGGCCGGACATTTTACACCAGGTGTGTTACACTCATTCCATTTTCAATTGAGGTTTACACTCTGTGTGAATCATATCAAGCCGGGTCTAAGTCACCTTTTTTATTGGAAAGCAGAAATGCCCTGAAAATTTATCCTGACTCTGACTGGTGCCTTTGCCTGCGTCTAAATCAGTGCCTTCTCACACTTCTTGATTCGCCCGTCAACAAGGCCGGGAAGCTCCAGGTCTACATCCAGTCTACCAAGGGCGTCTTGATTGAGGTGAACCCTACTGTCCGTATTCCCCGAACGTTCAAACGCTTTGCTGGTCTCATGGTCCAACTCCTTCACAAACTCTCGATTCGCTCAACAACTTCCCCGGAGAAGCTTCTCAAAGTCATCAAGAATCCTGTCACCCAGTACCTTCCACTCAACTGCCGGAAAGTGACACTGAGTTGGGATGCCCCAGTGGTTAATGCTCGAGAGTACATTAGTGCACTAGGCCCCGAGGAGAGCATCTGTGTTGTTGTAGGAGCAATGGCCAGAGGCAAGGACGACTTCGCAGATGGCTGGGTCGACGAGAAAATCGGTGTGAGCAAGTACAGTTTGAGTGCCAGTGTTGCCTGTGGAAAGTTCTGCCACTCTGCTGAGGATGCCTGGGGAATCATGTAATCTCATCTCCAGACACCCGGCACCCCAACAGCTTCAATGCCAATATTTCACAATTACCAGCCCGTTTATTGAGGGCGATTTTTTGGAGCTCGGCCCATGCTTTGCTGGTCTCACTTACGGTTATGTAGTTTTACCAGGTTGTTACAGGAGTTCCTTTGCACGGCGGACTGGGGTGGGTAAATTCTAACCCCTTCCTCACTGCATCCTCTTTATCATAGCAAGTGTACGACTATGTTGTGGTTGCATTATGTTTACTAGTCCTGTCCTTTCTGTGCCGAGTTAACCATCAATATCCCTTCCTATCCTTTCATCCCGCCCACAACTTTTTTTTCATTCCGGGTGGCTGCCTCGTTGTTCCGTTCCCGCTTCTATCTCATCTGAGATCTATCACATAAAATTTCGTCGAACAGTCTTTTTGGGGGTGAATGCTTTGGATAAGGCAAGAAACCAAAAAATGTATGTGCGAGCGAAGGAGTGTGAGTGGAGGAGTCTGCCATTGATTGGGGCTGGGGGTTGGCATGTGAGAGTATATGGTGCAAGTGGAAAAAACGGACATATTCAACATATTGCTTTTGTTTTTTCTTGCGTGCCGATATGCGGGTACTCTGATTTTGGAGGGCTATGGTCAACCTAGATTGAGGCTGACATGGTCGACCTTGTAACTAGCCTGATAGGTCGGGCAGCCGTCGTGTGGAAAGAAACCGAATTTGGCAGAGAGCGTAGGGCAATTAATTATACACGAGGCTATTTTATCATACATTCCCACATACTAGAGGCAAAACCAACTTTAGAAAATATAAAGCATATACCCAAACTGCTTCAGCTTGCGCCATATGCACGGATATTCCTGCCCATTTCTATATCCATTCTTTTGATCTCTTCCTCCATTTCCTCCCTCTTTCTTTCAAGCTCTGCAATTTCTTCCTCCTCCCTCCGCAACATCTCTTCCGTGATGTCTGTTGTGCGTCGACTATTCTTTGTGCCTACTACATCTTCGTCCCTGTAATCGATGTCATCATGCCGGCGATGTAACATGTCTAGTTGTGCTTGCTGATTGCTAACCATGGCCTCAAGTGCTGATATTGAGTTTGAAACCCGAATGAATCGGGAATGGAGCTGAGAGATACTTTTGAGAGCACCAGGTATGGGACTTTTAGCGATGAGTCAGCTCCATGCGTGTAACTGGCCATGGCGCTCACTAATGTTGTGTCAACTTCTCTGCTCCTTGGAGCAGTATTTCCACATCAATCTCTCCAGTAGCTACCCCTCCAATACCGCCCCCTACCCCGCCCCCACCTCCCTGTCGGAGTTGATCAACCATATCTTTGCCCAGCATGGCGGTAACAGCTGTATTTCGTCTTGGTGCACGAGTTTGACCACCGGTGGGACCACTTTGAGGTACTGAAGGCACTGTGAAGAGGACCCTTTCATGAGCTTCAGTATCGCGGATTAAAGATGTAATGTCTGTAGAGTGTAGGATCGCCTATTTGCGGAACTGCATCAGTTATGGTCCCTGAGCTCTGGCAGTGGAACCCCACATTTGTAAACATCTTTGGTGGAGGGAACGGCAGTGCCGATATTGAGGCCGCTGTAGCAGAGATCTGTTCCAGATGTGGTGTTAATCGTGAAGACATGTTTGAGTATTGTAGGTTTACTGCTCTGCTCCAGTGTGGCTAATGTGTGGGTAGTAAGCTAAATCTTGGCACCCTGCATTTCGTTCGCACCACAGTACGTCCCTGCTTCAGATATACCTCATTCAGTTGACACCCGCTTTCAAATGTACATTCCGACCCCACATTTGTGATTTCGCTACTTCACACAACGCCCCACACATCCGCGCGTTTGCTAACATTACCACTATCTCAGATACCTCACATAGCATCCCCGCCATGGTGGACAAAGGTTCCCTCCGATCCAACAGACGCTCGAATTCCACATCCAAAGACAAGGACCCCAAGGAAACCTCGAAAAAGGCACCTGCTTCAACAGGCAAACGGACCAGGAGTCCCAGCAAAAGGTCGAAGAAGGTAGAAGAGGGAGGTTCACAAGAGGTAGAGAGTGTCGAGAACGGGGCCGAAGACGTGGAGATGAAAGACGACTCACAGGTTCCTGTGGAGGTGACTTCCCAGCTTCCTCTGCCCGAGCCAAAAGACAATGAAGGGGATGTTTTAATGGAGGCAGACGAGAAACCAGCTGTGGTGGAAGGGGAGAAGAAACAAACTATGGAAGATCCTGCTGTGACGGTGCTCAATGGTATTTGAGCCCCGCATCAACTGGGTGTGCATCCTTTACTGATGAGAGTATCTGGAACAGAAATCAAGCAAAATTTTGGACTATTAGAGCGGGGAGTGGCTAACTTTGATCCTCGTTTCTCCTTGAGAGTACTACGAAGTGTACCCTCAATGCGCCGGAAGTTGACAGCAGATATTTTGAGCAAGGTCATTTCAGAGACTTACCCTCCCGACCACCCCTCAGCTCGAACTCTCCTGCCCCTCTTATCTGGCATGGATACTGAGGTATCATCAGAGGGAAGTAGTGTCACGAATGGCAACATCTTACCAGAGATTGATGTTTACCTCAACTTCCTCATTCAAGTCTTCCTCCTTGACCAGGATTCGATAGAAGCAGGAGCCAAGCTCTCTGCGGAGCTTGTGAAGAAGATTCACGCACACAACCGCCGCACACTAGACTCTCTTGCTGCGAAGGTCTACTTCTACTACTCTCGATTTCACGAACTTATTGGCAACAATGCACTCCTCGAAATCAGACCACAGCTCTTTGCTTCCCTCCGAACAGCTACACTCCGAAAGGACATCGAGACCCAGGCCACCATCATCACCCTGCTACTCCGAAATTACCTCGCTACCTCGCACTTCACCCAAGCTGACCTTTTGGTGTCAAGGACAAAGTTTCCAGACTCTGCGGCTAATAACCTCATTGCACGGTACCAGTACTACCTTGGAAAGATCCGCGCCATACAGCTTAACTACTCTGCTGCTCATGAAGAGCTCAACGGCGCCACCCGTAAAGCCCCACAGGTCCCAGCCGCTGCTGGCTTCATACAAGCTGCAAATAAGCTTAAGATCATTGTGGAATTGCTCATGGGGGATATCCCTGACCGAGCAATGTTCCGCCAGCCGATGCTTGGGAAGCCCCTCCGCCCATATTTCGACCTTGTCCACGCTGTCCGTGTTGGAGAGCTTAACGCTTTCTTCGATGTTCTCACTAAACACGAGGAGGCCTACAAGAAGGATGGGACTTATACCCTGATCATGCGCCTAAGGCAAAACGTTATCAAAACTGGTATTAGGACGATGTCACTTACATATTCAAGGATATCATTAAAGGAGATTTGTATAAGATTGCACCTTGACAGCGAGGAGTCAGCGGAGTATATTGTCGCCAAAGCAATTAGAGATGGGGTCATTGAAGCTACAGTTAACCATGAGAAGGGGTATATGCAGTCGAAAGAGCAGTTGGATATCTATGCGACGCAAGAGCCGCAGCAGGCGTTCCATGAAAGGATCATGGCGTGTATGGGCTTACATAATGAGAGTGTCAAGGTATGCTTAGATGCTCGAGCTCTTTATAAATGCTTAACTGACTCAATATCAATAGGCGATGCGCTTCCCCATGAATCAGCACAGGCTGGAGCTCAAGAACGCCCAGGAGGCGAGGGAGAGGGAGAGGGAGTTGGCCAAGGAGATCCAAGAGGGTGATATTGATGAAGATGATGCTGGTGGAGATTTCGAAGGGATGTAGTTGCTCTCCCACGTCCTGTGGGAGTATGCCTGGGAGGTAGCAATGAGGTTTAAAAAGACCTTACCGGTAGGTACTTGGGCTTGATGGATCAGCAGCGGAGGTTTTTACGAGAGCTTATTACACTCTTACTTAGAAGCAAGCATGTGGTATGTACTACAATACAGTTCGTAATGCAAGGATTTGTCTGCATAGAGAAGAAGTGATTGATGAGCAGGCTCTGCGCACACACGCTCTAGTTTGCATCTATTTTGGTATCTATTTAAGGTTGCCCTACCTAGCAATGTTGTTGGTAGTAGGCACCCCACAGCAGACAGGCATTCCAGCAACGCAGCTGCCTTGGTTTCAGCCCTTGATTTGTTGGCACTGGGTTGGTACTCCAAAGGCCAATACATTGGTTGCATTGGCCATATTCATACAAGACAGAACAAAGTCACTAATTGGTGTGCGTGCGTGCAGTGTAGCTAAAGCCCTTGTAAGACCAGAAAAAGAATGATTTCTTGACTCCAGATCCCTCAGGCACATCATCATTAAAAATGCACAAAACAGAAACCAATCATGAATTGGAAAAAAAAAACTTAAAACACTACGCCCATCTCCATCATTCCATAAAGGGCCTTTCAACCGTCATAAACAGTCTAGGGCACAACATAACTAAAGAGTAAGACTGCATGCCATCCGTACCCATAAGAAAGTCGAGCACTAGCCGCTCTAGCCAAAGACACCACCGGCACGAGACCACTGGACAGAGTTGCAGGTGTTGATCCAGGGGAATAGGGCAGGAGCACTTGATTGAGAAGGGCTTTATTCATCCCACGATGTATTATTTTCGCATTACCCCAAGGTACCGTATTCCGATTATTCGCCGATCTAACACTTTGCACCTGAAACATCCAACCTAGCCAACTGAAGAGAAAACATGATGAAGGCTAGACGGCGTATTTCCTCGTCCATTCCCTGGCCATAGCCTCGTACCTGGCTCGGTCGGTCTTGTACACATGTGCAATCTCAGGAACAAGCGGATCATCCGGGTTTGGATCAGTCAACATAGAACAGATAGACAATAGCACTGTGATGAAATTAGTACTTCAAACAAAAAAAACCCTCTCAGGATACGAACCTTTCGAGATTGTAAGTGCTGGTGACCACTGATCCCTCAGAATATCTAAGCAGATGCTCCCGTTCGCGTTGATATTTGGGTGATAGATGCGAGTGGTGAAGTTGACCTTTGGGGGCTTAAAGGGATAGTCTGTAGGGAAAGCGATAGAAAGGAAAAAGACACCTGACGAGTACGGACTGTCGGCCTGTTTGAGAGAAGTGAAGCTAGTCAGTCCAAGTTCTGCCAGAAGCTCAACCCGAGGGCTGGGTAAACAGCCTAGGAGACTCGAAATGGACTGAACATACAGGCCCCATTATAGTGGCTTGCCAGTGGAACTAGATGTGTGTTGTCAGTTCTAGTTATACCGTTAAATATCATAACCCGGATAACATACCAAATCATCACCCATAGGTCCGGCAGAGCAAGAGCTCGGTGGGTCTCTGTATAGCTATCTATCAGCACTCAAAACATTTCCAGAAACTGGGGAAACTACACCCAGTTGATGGAAATGGGTTTCAAATGCGCTGACATACCGTCCGAGGTCAGTCAACTCCTTGTTGATGCGCTTAAGGGCCATGTTTATTATTTGTTTGTATAAATGGGTTGTCTGATACGGCAGTCAGTGAGTGGGGTTTATGAAGCAGTATATATCGGAGTGAGTAACCGGCGATGAGAGGATAGAAGAATTCTGAACTTTATAAAGGAGCTAACGATAATCTAGGGAGCTAAGTCCGATGTTTTGTGCACGTATTCCAGGGAGCGCTGAGTTCACAGGAGAAAAGAAAGAAAGAAGAAGACGAGAGAGGGGAAAAGCTGGTCGTTCATGACCTACCTGATTAGCGGCGAGGGAATGTGCTGGTTGCCCTTTGGCTTGGCACTCACTCCAGCTAGGGAGTTTTCGGTTTTCACTACCTCCTATCATACCTATAAGTAGTGCTTGATGACTAATCACTAGTCCGGTGGCAACTAATCCCCAGAACTAACATGTTGGTCACGATTTATTAACTTCTGTTCTATATACAATCTACTCCACGATACATTCTGTAATCACAGTATTGGCCATCGGAATAGTCTGATTGGCACGCATCGGAACTAGTCGCCCGTACTACTACAGGGTATATGTATCTTACTGCATGCTCTTGACTAAGCAACCTCAAATCATGCACAGATGTCTGCTGCAAACCAGCGCCTCATGGAAACATTTTTAACAGAATGCTTGAACCCCAGTGATAGCCCTCCCCAGGATCAAAGCTAGGTGTAGCAACGTCAGTCAATCCGCAGCAATTATGAAACGGGGCATCAAATAAGAAACTGTTACTCACTATGTATATCACTTTGCCCTTCGTATGTTTGAGTGACAAAGAGATTTGCCACATGTCTGCCAATGCCATACTCATCTGATACAGCGTTACCGCCAAAAATTTCCTGTAATCTATTGAAGCCACAGGGCAGTTAGTAGATTTTTGGCGCCAAAGGTTAGGGAAACCCACGCCCGCGCATTCACCAAGGCCCTATCACAGTTTTGTCGTTTGATCATTGAAATCATTTCAGGGAGGGCCATTCCTTTGTCTTTGAGCCTTCCTACTTGAATGGAACTGGCGTAAGCGATCTCGTCAGCTGCTATTCAAGGAAGTTGAAAACCTAATACCAAAATAATACTCACGCTAATAGGCCAAATGCTGCATCTGTAGATGCGTCTGCCAACTTCTTCTGGATCAGCTGATACTTTGCCAGCGGATTGCCCTTGAATTGTTTCCTTTCCAGGGAGTACTTCCTTGCTCGGTCTATACAGTCCTCAAGAGCGCCTATTGTTCCCCAGGCAATTCCATATCGAGCATTGTTCAAGCAGCTAAATGGGCCCTTCAGGCCCTCCACGCCCGGAAACAGATTTTCTTCCGGAACTTCCACATCATCCATCTGGATCATTCCTGTAATAGATGCCCGAAGCCCATTCTTATTCTTGATAGCTGGAGTCGACAGCCCAGACTGCACTTTTTCTCGCTCTATCAGGAAGCCATGAATCTTGCCATCTAGTTTTGCCCACACCATGAGAACGTCGGCTGTATCAATGGAAACCACATGTTAGTCAGGTATCCAGCGAGGGGTAAGGCCAGACATTCATACCAATTGGTGAATTGGTGATCCATGTCTTTGATCCGGAGAGCAAAAAAACTCCCTGCTTTATAGGATGCCGTCTTGCAACTGTCTCCATCCTGATTTATGACTGTTAATCCCTAGTTGTTATGGAGGATAGAAGTGCTCCACTTACGAGCCTGGATCAGAACCATGGTTTGCTGTACAGGACCCATATTAGTACAGTCCCCTGCGGTAATATAAATATAACCACGACCTACGCTCTGTCAGCCCAAAACATCCTAAGAGCTGCCCCTTGGCCATTCTCGGTAGGAAGCGCTCCTTCTGCTCTTCCGTCCCATGCTCCTCAATGCCTCCCATCACAAGGGCGCTCTGCACACTCATACCACTCCTATATCCACTGTCTACACGCTCAACCTCCCTGGTGATCAACTGGTAAAGGCAATCTCAGTTAGTATCAGTGGGTTAGAGTATTGTTATTGGACTAACCCCAGCAGCTACACTGCTCACTCCGGCACAACCATAGCCCTTGATCGTGGCTCCAAGAAGACCCAACTCTCCCATCTCCTCCTGAATCTTGCGGTCATAGCTCTCATCCCTATAGGCTTCTGTTCTCATCCTTATCAGCCCAATATCCAAAAAGACTGCACAAATATGGGCACGTAATTGGGAATTTCAGGTAAACCGAACAATTGAAGTTTATTTAAAGTATAAATGGAGGGTACAGAGCTATGAAAAAAGGTATTCTTACGCAACACTCTCGGCAACAATTTCTCTTGACAATATGTCCTTGCAGTCTCTAATATTGCAATCTCATCTTCAGCTAGAAGATCCATTGTATTCAGCGGATCTTCCCAGTGAAAAGTCAATTTCCCAGCAGATGTTGACGCATATGATAACGGCATACGGGGTACTGTCTTTAGGGCAGACCGGAACAAAGGGCGAAACATATTGAATGTCAATAGAGCAATACCAAGTGTAATTCTTCGTGTGAAAGTTGTATCTACCCCATCGGGCAGTATGTAGCCCAGTTATATAAGCAGGTAAGACAATGGCAACCAGACTAGCAAGGTCACGCATACTTAATTAGCGCGTAGTCCAAAAACACGGTGCGAGACTGCATCAGCACAGATAATAACAGGAGTTTTGACATATACCATACTACGGCATCAGATACGACGCCATGGGTATCAAAGGACTAACCCAGGTCATCCAGGAATATGCTCCAGATGCCATCAAGAAAGTTGACATTAAGCATCAGTTTGGAAGGAAAATAGCTATCGTAAGTACCATTTTCAAGCGATGATATCATTCGACAATCTAATTGTTTGTATGAGCTTAGGATGCGTCAGTATACCTGATCCAGCAAGCATTGGGTGATTCACTGATGTTGACGGCCTGTTAGATCGATGAGCATATACAGTTTTATGATCGCAGTGCGGTCTGGTGGAGAGCAGTTAACCTCTGAGAATGGAGAGACAACCTCACATCTGATGGGGATATTCTACCGAACACTTCGTATGGTTGAGAATGGTGTTAAGTCAGTGAAATATCCGGCCTGATTGTTCCATATACTAACACCGACGGTTAGGCCCGTCTATGTATTTGATGGCAAACCCCCCACACTCAAATCTGGCGAACTCGCAAAACGTACTGCACGCAAAGCGGAAGCCCACGAGGCCCATGAAGAGGCAAAAGAAACCGGTACGGCGGAAGAAATTGAGAAATTCGCCCGCAGAACAGTCCGTGTGACAAAAGAACACAATGAAGAATGCAAGAAGCTCCTCAAGTTGATGGGAATACCGTATGTTGATGCACCCACTGAAGCGGAGGCTCAATGTGCGGCTCTTGCTCGAGCAGGCAAGGTCTACGCTGCTGCTACAGAGGATATGGATACCTTGTGTTTCAATTCCCCGGTTCTAATACGACATCTCACCTTCAGCGAGCAGAGAAATACAAAGGAACCTATCCAGGAAATCTATCTGGATAAGGTTCTAACAGGCTTGGATATGACGCGGGATCAGTTTATCGACCTCTGTATACTTCTCGGGTGTGATTATTGTGAGACAATACCTAAGGTTGGCCCAAAGTCTGCCCTGGAACTTATCCGCAAACATGGTTCTTTGGAGGGAGTAGTAAAGTTCTTGGAGACGTCGGATAAGTACAAATTACCAGAAGATTGGCCATGGCAGGATGTCAGGGAACTATTCCTCACGCCAGATGTGGCACCAGCAGAAGGATTCGACTTTAAGTGGAGCGTACCAGATACAGAGGGATTGGTGAAATTCCTGGTGAACGAGAAAGGATTCAACATTGACAGAGTCAAGAATGGTGCGAAGAGATTGGAGACACACCTAAAATCTGCTCAACAAGGTATGCCCAGCACCAGGATTCATTCCATGACCCCTTACCCTGTATGCCCGTCTGACGTGTCATGTGCATATGCTGCTTATCCTTACTGATTTTTCTTGCTACAGGGCGATTAGATGGTTTTTTCAAGGTGTTACCGAAGACAGAGGAACAAGTAGCAACATTGAAACGGAAAAATGCGGAAAGGCTGGAGGAAAAGCGGAAGATGCAGAAACAAGAAACTGCGGCGAAAAAAGGAGCAAAGGGAAAACCAAAGGGAGCAACGTAAATAGCGTAGTGTAAGACACCAGACAATCAATCATCGGGAGGTCTCCTGTATGCGGCACTGCCTGTGGTTTTTGAACTGGTTTTTTTTTTGGAGTCTAACGCCTTTCCCCCGAAGGGAGCCTTAGGCTATGAGGCGGTTTTTGAACTAGTAGATTATAATTATTGAAATTTGAGTTAGAGATGCAAGTGGTTGGCCGGGCTTGGCATGCCTTTGCTTGGAGGGTAATTTTCTCAGGATTCCATTCCCAGCCAAAATTTTGTGCAAAAACCACTCTCTCCGACTGGTGACAAAAATAAGGACCATTTAATCCTTTAGATTAGTTGAGCGGATTTCCCTGAGGTTTTAAATAAGCTTAGTCTGTGGAAATTAAAAATTTGTGGAGTGTTGGAGGGCGGTGCAACCGCAGAGCGGGAGGCACTCTGGAAAGAAGTGTAATTTTGGTCTAAAGAGCACATAGCTCTGCCCCCCCCAAGTTACTTTGATGGGGGCCCAGGTCTCAGGAGCCATGCAACATAGCTGGGGGACATCTCACATGAGCAGCGATGCATATGGAAGTTGAAAAACAAAGGCACAGAGAGTATAGCAATGGCTAGGTAGTACCATTCGCAGCATGTTATGCCCGGTCGATGCGGGATTCATCTGTTCATCATGCTGCTAAAAGCTCCAGAGATCACTGGATACCAATTACATACCACAGATGGGAAAAAGAACCAAGCCTCTGGTGACGTGGAGGGCTCGTAACGAGCGGTTTGGGTCCATCTTACAGGTGTGGGTGTCAGATTTACGGTCGCAGCAAGTTGGAATTTTGTGAGAATTGGAGGATAGGAAGGGGTGGTGTAGGTACTCTACATAGGTATCTACATAAACAAACGGGCATACTGGAGTATGGTACCTAGTGGATGCGATGGCATGTCATGGGGGGGGGCCCAAATGATACTGCTGTTTCGGAGCGCTGCCGACGGCGGAGTGCACATGGGCGGCAGAAGGGCCAGACGAAAGGAAAACGAGGGAAAAAAG